>Ga0208244_100066_pt1 | contig 144417 bp, 109 predicted proteins | sample SubbioCR12Aug_5A_FD_184828 | JGI IMG/M metagenome (GOLD analysis project Ga0208244, IMG submission 184828) | Serpentinite rock and fluid subsurface biosphere microbial communities from McLaughlin Reserve, California, USA - CR12Aug_5A (SPAdes) | ecosystem: Environmental > Terrestrial > Deep... | reverse complement strand
AAAAAGCTTGCTCTTGATCGCTTTGCTGAAGATACCGAAGGGTACACCGGAGGCCGCGATGTGTTGCAACGCACACAATTGAACGAATTCAATATGCTCGAACTTGCTCCAATGTCGGTACGCATTATCGAATTGACCAAACCCTGAAAATCAGTTTATGAACATCAAGAGCCGTTTTCGCTATTCCAGGTGGATACTTCTGCCAGTTTTTCTTTTATCCCTTAGTCTTCACCTCAATGCACAAATACTTTCAGCTGTACCCTCTCATCCCGGGGTAGATGACTCCATTAGGTTTGTTTTTGATGCTTCGGCCGGCAATCAGGGACTTCTTGAGGCTGATGGATCGCTATATTTCCACACAGGACTGATCACATCAGCCAGTATTGACCACACCGACTGGAAAAAGGTTGTGGGAAACTGGGGCACTGCCGATGACAGGGTGATCATGAAACCTTTGGGAAACAACCTATATGAGTTTTCGATACATCCTAGGAGTTTTTACAACATCGGAGCTGATGTTCAGGTTCAACAATTAGCATTTGTATTCCGGAATGCTGATGGCACCCGTACAGGCAAAACATCCGAAGGCACGGACATTCTATTTCCTTTGAAAGGGTATGTTCCAAAACAACCAACGGCAAGTCACGATCTTTTGCTGCCCGGAAATTACATCTCGCACAGCCTGAATGAAGAACAGCTGATGGTGCTTACCGACAAAGGAGCTGTAAGTTTCAGGGCATTCGGCCCCGAAATCATCGAAGTTACATGGCATCCTGATGGTTTTTCGGTACACGACAGTTCCCATGCAGTTATCCTGCAGCCCGACCAAGGATCCATGCAGTTTGAGGAACAAAAGAACCAACTTATTTTTTCATCCGGTGCATTGAAGGTAATGATTGGAAAAAATCCTTTTTCGGTGACTTTTCAAAGAAATGAGAAATTTCTGGCAGCACATGAAAAGGGGTTTTTTGTGCGGAACGATGCCAGAGGCATCCGTTTCAGGCTCTCGGATGACGAATATATTTATGGCACCGGTGAGCGCGCAACGGCCATGAACCTTCGCGGCGACAAGTTTGAATTGTACAACCGACCCCACTACGGATATGAGCTCGGCGCAAAAAACCTCAACTACTCACTCCCTGTGTTGGTTTCGTCACAACCCTACCTGATGCTGATTGACAATCCGCAAAAGGCTTATCTCGATATCGACAGCAAGGGTGATGGTGTGCTTGAATTTGGCACCATTGGTGGTCCGCTGCGCTATTATTTTGTCGCAGGTGATGATTATCCTGCATTGATGCGTTCTTATGGAAAACTTACAGGCACACAATCTATACCACCACGCTGGGCACTGGGCAACCTGCAATCACGCATGGCATATAAAACACAGGAGGAGACAACACAGATTGTGGATAAGATGATTGCAGCCGACTTTCCTATTGATGCCATTATCATCGACTTTTACTGGTTTGGTGACAGCATACTCGGCCATGTGGGCAGGCTCGACTGGTTTACCCCCAACTGGCCAGATCCCGAAACCATGATACGTTCGTTTCGTGAAAAGGGTGTGAAAACCATACTGATCACAGAGCCTTATATTATAGATACGCTGAAAAATTTTCAGATTGCTTCGGATCTGGGCATACTGGCAACAGACAGTCTTGGGGAGACATATGTGAACCGTGAGTTTTATTTCGGAGATGCAGGACTCATCGATATGTTCAATCCTGCTGCGGGCGACTGGTTTTGGGATCAGATCGACAGACAGAACAAAATAGGAGTGGCCGGTTGGTGGGGCGATCTGGGCGAACCCGAAAGTCATCCCCCAGGTATGATCCATGTAGCCGGAAAAGCCGATGAAGTGCACAATATTTTTGCCCATTACTGGCACAAAATACTTTTTGAAAAATTCAGGGAACATTATCCCAATCAGCGCTTGTTTAACCTCAACCGAAGTGGTTTTGCAGGTTCTCAACGATATTCCATATTTCCATGGACAGGCGATGTTTCGCGCAGTTGGGGAGGATTGCAGGCCCAACTGCCGGCCATGCTGCATATGAGCCTCAGCGGCCTTCCATATATCCACGCCGATGCCGGAGGTTTTGCCCTGGGAACAAAAGACGATGAACTCTACACCCGATGGCTGCAGTTTGCGGCTTTCACACCCATACTCAGGCCTCATGGCTCGGGCGTTCCCTCCGAACCAATATTTTTTAATGATACCACGCAACGCATCGTCCGCAGGTTTATGAAGCTTCGCTACGAATTGCTGCCATATATCTATACCCGTAGCTGGGAGGCAACCACTTCCGGAATGCCCATCACACGGCCCTTGTTTTTTCATCATCCCGACGATACACGTCTCAAAGGCTATGATCAGGCATATTATTTTGGTCCCGATCTTATTGTAGCTCCTGTTGTATCACCCGGACTCAGCGAAATGGAAGTGATCCTTCCCGAAGGAACATGGTACAACTGGTGGACACATAAATCTGTCGAAGGAGGAACAAAATTGAGAATGGAGGTTGATTATGAGACAATACCTGTATTTGCCCGCGCCGGTTCTATCATCCCTTTGACTGAAGCCGTGAATACGACCGATGCTTACAGCAGCAGAAGATTGTTCCTGCATGCCTACTTACACGCAGAAGAAGGCAAGCTCAACGGCACGATGTACGAAGATGACGGCTGGGAAAACTATAGCTGGAGTAACGGCCAGTTTGAGTTGATGGCCTTTAAGGGAACGAATACGACAGAGAATGTCAGTTTGACCTTGGGTAGAACAGGCGATGGCTATCCCGGAATGCCCGAATCAAGAATGGTGGAAGTGGTGCTGCATGGATGGAACATGAAACCTGACTCAGTTACTGTCAATGGAAAAGAAGTGAAATATGTAAAAACTGTCGTTCCCGACAGAAATACGCAGGCCTGGTGGAAAGACGAAAATGAAGTGTGGCGGGTGCGTTTTGTTTGGGACGGATCGGATTCGACCCTTGAGGTTCAAAGATAACAGAAACACTATGAAAAATTTGATTTATGTAATGTTCGTACTCTTTCTTGCTATGAACACGAATGCACAGAACAACCTCAACCTTACTGTTGGCGATATGATTAGCCACGAGTGGGACGGCAGACAACTGATGGTACATGCCACCAATGCAAAAGTGTTGCTAACTTTCTACACCGAATCCATAGTGCGTGTGCGCGTGGTTCAGGCTGAGTTTGTGAAGGACTTCTCTTACGCAGTGGTGTTGGAACCTCAGGCCGTCAAGTGCATGATTACCGAGAACCGCGGATTCATCGAGCTTCAGTCACCCGAACTAAGGGTTTTCGTCCAGCGAAATCCTGTTCGTCTGGCATTCTATGATAAGGAGGGCCGCTTGCTCAACGAAGACGATCAGTCATTTGGTGTTTCATGGATCGGGCATCAGGTAACAGCCTACAAAACCCTGAAACCTGACGAAAAGTTTATCGGTCTGGGTGCCAAAACCGGCAACCTCAACCGCTTTGGATCAGGTTATGTGAATTGGAACACTGACAATCCCCATTACGAAAACCACAGCGACCCACTCTACACCAGTATCCCTTTTTACATCGGCCTGCATTCAGATCTAGCCTATGGCATTTTCTTTGATAACAGCTGGCGCACACAGTTTAACTTTGGTGCCTCAAACAACCGCTTTTCATTTTTCTCTGCCGATGGTGGCGAGATGGATTATTATTTCATCGGTGGCAACGATGTTGCCGGAATCATCAGGAATTACACATTGCTCACAGGCCGTATGTCATTGCCTCCGAAATGGAGCCTGGGATACCAGCAATGCCGCTGGAGTTATACCCCAGATACAGATGTGCTTTCGGTAGCGCGTACATTCAGGGAACGAAACATACCGGCCGATGTGATCTATCTCGACATTGATCATATGGACCAGTATAAGATCTTTACCTGGCATCCGACGTCATTCTCGAAACCTGCCACGATGCTTGATGAGTTGAAAGCCATGAATTTCAAAACCACCATCATCGTCGATCCCGGCATCAAGGTCGATCCCGGCTATTTCGCCTACGAGGACGGTTTGCGCAAGGGGATGTTTGCCTTATATCCGGATGGGTCACCCTACACTGCACAGGTGTGGCCGGGCTGGTGTCATTTTCCCGACTTCACCAAACCCGAAGCCAGATTATGGTGGGGCGAACAATTCAGGGATTATGTTGACAAGGGAGTTACAGGTTTCTGGAACGACATGAACGAGATTGCTACCTGGGGACAACTTGTCCCTCCGATGGTTTCTTTCGACTGGGAAGGCAGGAAGACATCCTACCAGGAAGCCAAAAACATGTATGGCATGCAGATGGCACGAAGTACTTTTGAAGGAACCCGCAAACTGCTCAACGGCCAGCGTCCCTTCAGCCTCACAAGAGCAGGATTCGCCGGTATGCAGCGCTATACAGCAGTCTGGACAGGCGATAACCAGGCACATGATGATCATATGCTTTTGGGGGTGAGGCTGGTGAATAGTCTGGGATTATCCGGAATTGCTTTTGCCGGTTACGATGCGGGGGGATTTGGCGGAAATCCCACACCAGGTCTGTATGCCCGCTGGATGAGCATTGCCGCATTTTCGCCTTTTTTCAGAGGCCATACTTCCATCAACACCAACCGCTCCGAACCCTGGTCATTTGGTGAATATGTTGAGGATATTGTACGCGACTATATTAGTTTCCGATACAGCCTGATGCCTTATATATATGCATCGTTCAATCAATCAGCCGAAGACGGACTGCCGGTGCAGCGAAGCCTTGCCATTGACTATGCTAACGATGAACGGGTGTTTGAACCGGGAATCGATAATCAGTATTTCTTTGGCCCTTCACTGCTTGTTGTGCCTGTGCGCAGCGAACAAATGGCTGCAAACGTGTATCTTCCCGAAGGCCAGTGGTATGATATCTACGACGACAAGTTTTACGAAGGCAGCACCGGCTTTTTTCATCCCGCCGGCCTGAACCGACTTCCTGTTTTTGTCAAAGCCGGAAGCATAATCCCGCTCCAATCTGTAGTGCAATATACTGATCAGAAACCTTCTGACACAGTTGAACTGCACGTGTATTTCGGATCGGACAAATCTACTTTCCTTTGGTACGATGATGATGGAACCACCTACTCTTTTGAAAAAGGCGATTTCTACAAACGCGTGGTGGAATTTGACCCTGTTGCCAATAAGATCATATTGGGCATTACCGAAGGCAGTTTCAAAAGTCATTTCAAATACATTCGGTTTGTACTGCATGGATTTCAGGCACCTATGACCAAAATTCAGATCAACGGAAAGAATTCTGGGCTTTCTGAGCCACAGAAAACTTATTTAAGTACCATTGCAAAAGATTTTCCACATTCCAAAACCATGCAATTCCTTGTTGAACATTCAGATAATCAAATTAATATTCATTGGTAAAACTCGTAACATGAAAACAAATTCCATGTCAACCCTTCTCTTTGCCGGGCTGCTTGCCCTGGTGCTGATCGTTTCGTGGTCGTGCACTAACCCCAAAACCGAACAACCTCAAGAGTTTACACGGCCTGTTTCGGAGGTTGTGACCCCCGAATGGGCAGTTGATGCATCTATTTATGAGGTAAATGTCAGACAGTTTACTCCAGAAGGCACGTTTAACGCTTTTGCTGCGCATCTTCCCCGTCTTAAAGAACTTGGGGTTGAGATTCTGTGGTTTATGCCCATTCATCCGATAGGTGAACTCAACCGTAAAGGTGGCCTCGGAAGTTATTATTCAGTTAAGGATTACAAAGCTGTCAATCCTGAGTTCGGTACATTCGATGACTTTAAAAACCTCGTTAACCAGGCCCACGAAATGGGTTTCAAAGTCATCCTCGACTGGGTGGCCAACCACACCGCATGGGATCACCCGTGGATGACCGAACACCCCGAGTGGTATAACAGAGATGAGAATGGAAATGTTATTGCTCCGTTCGACTGGACTGATGTTGCCGACCTGAAGTATGAAAACAACATGCCTCTTTGGGAAGCCATGACAGACGCATTGAAATTTTGGGTCAGAGAAGCCAATATTGATGGTTACCGTTGTGATGTAGCGGGAATGGTTCCGGTTGAATTTTGGGAACAGGCTCGTGTGGCCCTCGATGAGATCAAGCCGGTATTTATGCTCGCCGAAGACGAAGGTGAACGCCACCTGATGAAAAAGGCTTTTGACGCAAACTACGGTTGGGAGATGCACCACATCATGAACCATATCGCCAAAGGCGAACAAAATGCATCGCACATGTGGACTTATTTCCGCAAAAACGATTCCATCTTCCCCGAATCATCGTACAGGATGTATTTCACTTCGAATCACGACGAAAATTCGTGGAACGGTACCGAGTTTGAACGGATGGGTGAAGGAACAAAGGCTTTTGCGGTTCTTTCCTACACTGTACCCGGTTTCCCGCTGATGTATAACGGACAGGAAGTCTCGCTGCAAAAAAGGCTATTGTTCTTCGAAAAGGATGAGATCGACTGGAACGGAGCAGATATCAGCGGATTCTACAAGACATTGAATCAGTTAAAGAAAGAAAATCCGGTACTTTGGAACGGAAGTCATGGCGGAAAAATGCGTCCGGTTAAAACCAATAACAGCAGCGAACTGTTTGCTTTCGCGCGTAAAAAGGACGACAGCAAACTGTTCGTATTCATCAACATGAGTGCAAGCGAAATCAGCTTTACAATCGAAGACGATAAAGCAGAAGGTACTTTTACCGATGTTTTCACCACGCAGGAGTTTGAACTGTCGAAAGGCACACAACTTACTCTGCCTGCATGGGGTTATCTGGTTCTAAGGTAAACAAAATCAATTGAAATGAAAAGGGGAGTTCGTCACCGGCGAAGCTCCCCATTGTGTTTTCTACTGGAAAAATTGTGCCAATCAGGCATTATTCATCAATATATCCGGTTTTGTGAGAAAACTCGTGCCTCAACCTTAGAATTTCCTCCGGCCCGAGGTGGTCGCAGATGGCTCGGTGATATAATTTATGCAACTCCTCATTCATATGATCGACAGGTTCAAAAGGATTGAATTTTAAATAGTTCCCTATTGGTTGTACCACATCGAACCGCTTCATTCCCATATTCAGTTGTGTGCACAAGGGGTTCTCACTGCCTATATCGTTTTTGTGTACGAAGAGCACAAAACTTCCGGCGAATTGGGCAACGGCCCTCAAATCATACAAAACGATGACACCTGTCATAATTAACGCTATTTACAAACAAATATCAGCTTTTTTGCCTGATAGAATAATCAATGAAAAATCATTGCCTTAATATGGGATTGCTCCCACAAACTGGAAGAAAGCAACTGGAATTTTACCTTCAAACAACAACAAATAAGAATGTCAAGCAGGTCTATTTTACCATTCCAAGTTCATTGAGCATAAAGGCATATTCGAGGGCAGTTTCTTTGAGTACTTCAAATCGTCCTGATGCTCCACCATGTCCGAAATCCATATTGGTTTGCAAAAGCAATGTGTTGTTGTCAGTTTTGGTAGCCCGCAGTTTAGCTACCCACTTGGCCGGTTCCCAGTATTGTACCTGACTGTCGTGCAGTCCGGTGGTTACCAGTAGTGCGGGATATTCTTTAGCTTCCACATTGTCGTAAGGCGAATAGGAAAGCATATAATCGTAATATGTTTTGTCGTTCGGATTGCCCCACTCGTCATATTCTCCGGTTGTAAGCGGTATGCTTTCGTCGAGCATGGTAGTAACCACATCCACAAAAGGAACCTGGGCAACAACTCCTTTCCACAGGTCAGGACGCATATTCATAACGGCACCTACGAGCAAACCTCCTGCACTGCCGCCCACCGCAAACATTTTTCCGGGGCTTGTGTAGCCTTCTGCAATCATAAATTCACCACAGGCGATGAAATCATGAAATGTATTCTTTTTGTGGAGCATTTTTCCGTTTTCGTACCATTGACGGCCCATTTCTTCACCGCCGCGGATGTGTGTTATGGCATAAACAAAGCCACGGTCGAGCAGGCTTAGCCTCGAAGAACTGAAATAGGCATCCATGCTGGCTCCGTATGAGCCATAACCATAGAGTACAAGGGGGTTGTTGCCATCTTTGACAACACCTTTTTTATAAACCAGCGAAACAGGAACTTTAACACCATCGTGTGAAGTGGCATAAACCCGTTCGCTAATATAACCGGCAGGATCATAACCACCAACAACTTCCTGTTGTTTGAGCAGGTTTTTTTCGCGGCTTGCCATATCAAAGTCGTAAATCGAGTTAGGTGTGGTGAGTGAAGTGTAACCATACCTCAGTTTGCTTGTTTCGAAATCAACATTGGTGCTCAGATAGGCAAGGTAGGTGGGTTCGCCAAAGTCCACATAGTAGTCTTCTGTGGCATCCCACCGCATTACCCTGAGTCTGATAAGGCCTTCATTGCGCTCCGAAACTGCCAGATATTGGCTGAAAACACTGAAGTCTTCGATTAATACATCTTCGCGGTGGGCAATAACTTCGGTCCAGTGTTCCAGCTCTGTTTTGGCAACCGGAGTGCGCATCAGTTTGAAGTTGATGGCATTGTGGTTGGTCCTGATGTAGAAATGATCGCCGAAATGATCAACACCATAAAGTAGATCGCGCTGACGGGGCTGAATCACTTTAAAGGCAGCTGATGCATCATTGGCAGAAATAAACCTGTATTCGGAGCTTACTGTGCTTGTTGAACCAATAACAAGATATTCTTCAGATTTTGTTTTGTACACGAAAGTATTGAAGGTAGCGTCCTCTTCATGAAAAACGGTTTCGTCGGTTGAGGCATCAGTACCTATCTGGTGTTTCATGATTTTGTATGGTCTGAGTGATTCGTCCTTGATGCTGTAAAAAAGTGTTTCGTTATCGTTGGCCCAGGCCATATTGCCTGAGGTGTTTGGGATGCTTTGGGGGTGAACTTCACCGCTTGTAAGGTCTTTAAAGTGAATGGTGTACTGCCTGCGGCTCACGGTGTCAACCGAATAAGCCATCATATTGTTGTCCGCACTGATTTTTAGTCCACCGATTTGATAATAGGCAAAGCCTTTTGCCATTTCGTTTACATTGAGGAGTATCTCTTCCGGGGCCTCCATGTTTTCTTTTTTACGGCAGTAAACCGGATACTCTTGTCCCTCCTCAAAACGAGTATAATAATAGTACCCGTTTAGCTTATAAGGCACGGAGATGTCGGTTTGCTGAATCCTGCCAAGCATTTCGTCAAACAACTGTTGCTGCAGGGTCTCGGTGTGTTTCAGGAAGCTTTTGGTGTAATCATTTTCGGCCTGCAGATAAGCGATTACTTCTGTGTTTTCACGATCATTTAACCAGTAATAGTTATCAACACGTGTGTGGCCATGTGCTGTGAGTTCGTGCGGTATGATTTTGGCAAGCGGCGGTGCCGGTGTATTTGTTTTGCTGCTGTTGCACGAGGCAAGGCTGAAGAGGATAAAACTGGCTGACATAAGTATCAGAAAGGTTTTAGAGGTTTTTGTATTCATTATGGTTTGTAATTAACATTCAAAAAACAGCAATCTATTAAAATGACAGGGTAAGTCCCAGACTGGGCATCAGGGGCAACTGCCGGACGACTTCGTTTGAGATACGGTCAACGTAGAACACATTTTCGCGGTTATATACGTTTGACACGCTGAAGTTAACCTCCAGTTCGGTTTTTTCACTGAAGAAAAACCTGCGTTTGATATCGGCATCAAGTCTGTGGTATGTTGGTAGTTCGCCTTTGTTCAGTTCAGCATAGATGATGCCGAGTTGTCCGTTGGCAGTGGTGTAATCGGTGTTGATGCCGTCCGAGAAGGGTAGGTATTCATAATAGCCTTGTACCTGTGTAAACGGAAATCCTGAACCGAAATTCCATCTGGTGCTGAATTCCCATTGTTTTCTGTCACCGGCCTGATAAGAAATGATCAGGTTAGTGTTGTGTCTGCGGTCATAGTGGGGTCGGTAGTTGTAGAGCTTCTTGTCTGCATCTTCATATTTTTTGTTCACAAATCCAAGTGAGTACACTGCCCACACATACAGGCGGTTTTTTTCGTATTTGAAGGCTATATCAGCGCCATAGGCTTCACCTTTTTCGATCATAAAGTCTTTCTTTAGCTGATCGGGTGTGCCGGGAGGTGCAGTTGATTCGTCATAAAGTTTGTTCCGGTTTAGGTTGGTAAGCTGTGTGAAATCTTTCAGGTAACCTTCAACATTGAGATTCAGGTTTCGCGAAAGATCAAATTCGGCTCCAAGGATATAGTGATTTGCTTTCTGCAGCTTGTGCGTGATTTCTTTGCCGTCGAACCTTGCCGGCAGGTTGTCGGGCCCTGAAAGAAAACCATAGAATAAATTCACCACATCACGGTCACTATTAGCTGCAATAAGGTTTTGCGAGTACATGCCAGTGGCCATTTTCAATCTGAACCTGTCCGTCACCAGATATTTCATTGAAAGACGTGGTTCGGGCGAAATGTTTGACAGCGAGGCATACCACTGCATACGAAGTCCGGGTTCGAATAAAAGTTTGCCGAAATTCCCTTTGTAGCGCACATAGCCCGCCAGTTCTGTCGTGTTTTCCACCTGGCTGATCACACGGCCAACACCGTTGGTGAAGTTGAATTCAGTGGTGAAACCGAGTATCTCAACCCCATACTTCAGCAGGTCTTTTCCAAGAAAATAGCTGAAATTGAATCCCATATTAAATCCGTCGATGCTGCTTGATCTGTCGGGACTGTTTTGTTCCGACAAACGGGCATCGTAGGTCGAATAGGCAAGGTTACCCTCTATGAGGACAGGCGATTTGCCGGGAATAAGCACAAAATTTGATCCCCCTCCGGCCGATTTCCACCCAAAATCGGACAGTGCTTTGTAGTTTTTCACTTCATCGTCAAAACTGAAGCCGAAGAAATTGATCTTGCTTCCGTTGGCTGCATGAATGGACAGCTTGCCATATACATCCAGAAAATTGAAAGGAAGACCGTTCTCATCAATGTATGAATACAGCGATTTGCTGGATTCGGCTAAATAGGAATTCTTAACCGACAACACAAAAGTTGTGTTGGAACCATCCTCACGTTTTGCTTTTTTCAAAGGACCTTCCACAAGCAGTTTCCCTCCAAATGTGCTGGCGCCGGCCTTGCCCGAAATCCGGTTTTTATTCCCGTCGCGTGTGGTAATGTCCATCACGGAAGAAATCCTTCCGCCATAATCAGCACCGAAACCTCCGGTGAACACTTCTGCATTGCGCATGATATCAGTGTCGAAAACCGAAAACAATCCGATGGAGTGAAACGGATTATACACAACCATCCCGTCAAGCAACACTTTGTTTTGTATGGGCGAACCTCCGCGTATGTATAATTGCCCGCCCTGATCGCCGGTAAACACCACTCCGGGAATAACCTGAAGGTACTGAGCCAGATCGGATTGGCCGCCTATAGAAGGTAATCGCTTTAATACCTTAGGTGTTATATTGATGACGGAGGTTTTGGTTTCGGTAAGAGCCTCCACTTTTTCGGCCGTAACATTAACCGTTTCGAGGCTGACACTTGATTGTTTCAGATAATATTTTTTGTTTAACACATCACCTGCTTTCACAGAAAGGTCAATGGTTATGGTGTCATAGCCCAGATATGTTACCAGTAATGTGTAACGCCCGGGCGGAATTCTGGTGATGCTGAAATAGCCATTAATATCTGTTGATGCTCCAAAGGAAGTCCCTTGCAGATAAACGTTGGAAAACATTACTGCCTCACCGGTAGCTTCTTCGTAAACGAATCCCCTGACAATGCCTTCCTGAGCAAATGCAGGCTTCAATATAACCAATGAAATAAAAAACAACGCTATCTGGAACGAACGAAGGAAAGAAATTCTCATAAAATAGCAAATTATGCTGAATAGACACTCTTAACGACCCGAATATTGCATGATCAGAACGGGTTTGCAAAGAAACGAAAAACCATGGTTTATCGTGTGCCTGATTACATAAATAAACCGGCAAAAATGAATGAAGAAGCGTGTTGTGCGTGTGCAACAGGTTTAATGATTCCTTAATTCCGAAGCTTTTCGGATGAGTTCGGTTTCTGAATCCGAAATTTCGGGCGGCAACACGATTTTTAAGTGAAGCAACAGATTACCCCGTTCGATGCTGCCATATTCAGGCATGCCTAAATTCTTTAACCTGAGCATAGCACCGGTCTGGGTGTTGGCTTTCACAGGTACCTGTATGGTTTTCCCGAACACTTCAGTGTGCACTTTTCCTCCCAGAACCGCTGTATAAAAATCGACAGGAACAGTTTTCATGAGTTCTTTTTCTTCGAAGCTGTATTCCGGATGTGGAATTAGTTTAACATGGATCAGCAGGTCGCCCGATGCGCCTCCGTTTCGTCCGGACTGGCCTTTTCCTTTCATCCGCAGTAACTGGCCATCTCTGACTCCGGCTTTAATGGTCATCTTAACCTGATTGTCGTTCACCAGCACTATCCGTTCGGTTCCGTGGTATGCTTCTGACAAACTAAGCTCCAGCACAGATTCAAGATCGCGGCCCCTCATCGCACGTTGTTTCGGCCTGCCAAAACCAGTAGACTGGCTCCCAAAAAATGCTTCGAAAAAATCTGAAAAGCCAGTCCCGCCCCCGAAAAAGTCTCCAAATTCATCATTACGCCCGGCCTGTCTTCCGGTGCTGTAGCTACCTCCCCGTTGTTTCCAGTTTTGACCCAACTGGTCGTATTTCTTTCTTTTTTCAGGATCACCCAGCACTTCATAAGCCTCCGAAATTTCCTTGAATTTGTCTTCGGCGGATTTATTTCCCTGATTTTTATCGGGATGAAACTGAACGGCGAGCTTGCGGTATTTTTTCTTGATCTCTTCCGCCCCGGCTGTCTTTGGAACACCAAGTACCTGATAATAATCTTTGTAATCCATTGCTAATATCGGATCAAATCCGATGCCAACCTATGGCAACAGAAAAAATGTCAGTTGCTTCAAATCTATGAAGCTTCGCCGAAATAGTCTGTTGAGCGTTTTTGGTTGTTTACTTTCGGTTGACCGTAAAGCTCGACACGGCTGCATCAACCTTAATGGTTATTTTTTGTGATGCGCCTTCAAAACCCTCCGTTTCATATATACCTTTATCGAGTTTTGTGAATCCTTCAAGATTTCGGCTCGAGAGCACCGTGCTTCCTTCGACCCGGCAACCGGCCGAATCGGGCACCTGTACTTCGATGGATGAGGCTGCTGCGCTGATGTCAACTTCGGTTTCGGGATTCAATCCGCCCAGATACAGCCTGATACTCGTTGCACCGCCATCTATGTCTAATTTGCTGACCTTGAAATTGCGGAGGTCGAACCTGAAGTCTGCAGCACCAATGTCAATATCCATATCCCATACCGGATCGGGATGGAGCAACAGGCTTACTTCGTTCTTGTTCTTTTTGCCAACGTGCAGGTCTGTTTCCTGTTTCACCTGAATTGTAACTTCGTTTTCGAATTCCTCAACCTTATACGAGTAACTCATGGCCCGACCCGATTTGGCAAATTCGAACAGTTTCGCTGTGGTTCCGTCGAGCCTGAACTCACCGGCAGCGGCATCCAGCTTAAGTTTAGCCTTGTTGATGCCATCTGTCATCTCTTCAGAAAAGTACTGGTCTTCATAGCGGCCTTCATCACGGCTTTCGTCCCTGTCGTAATACCTGAACACAGGTCTGCGTTCTGAAAACCCGTCAGTACGGTTTTTCTGTACATAGAACCCTATGGTCAATGCGGCCACCAAAAGCGACAACAGGGTTTTCAATACCCCGTTGATGGGCATAATGGAGATGCCCCATAAAATCAGAAGCACAGGCCAGAGCCTCCAGAACATGCCCCAGTCAAAATAAATAAGGTCAAGCTTGTCAAAAAGAAATAGAAATCCGATGACAATTAATGTAACCCCCCAAAAAATATTTCCGCTTTTCATGATATTTTACTTTTAAATGCCGGTGTTAAGATAATGATACCCAAAATGATGATAAGCACAGGCCAGAAATCTCCTACGCTGAAATCCGGCAACAATGCCGCTGAAAGAAACAGAATCCCCAGGCCGATAAGTATCAACCCTGTGATCAATTGGCCTTTGCTGCGCTTTTTTTCTGTCTTGTCTGTGTTCCAGTCAAATTTTGTTTCGATGATTACCGGGTCATCTGCCGTGCCGGCGGTTTCCTCAGCTGTCGCATTGGATTGGTTCTGCTGTTGCCCTGAGGCCGCCAGCCAGGGTTTGTCTTCGGGCAATACGATCCATAAAATGATGTAGGCCAGTAATCCTCCACCGCCAAGCAAAACAAGCAGCACAAATACCAGCCTGACCACCACCGGATCAATCTTCAGGTACGCAGCAATACCGCCACAAACCCCCGCAATGACCCTTTCTGATATACTCCTTTTTAAACTTCTTTCCTGTGTCATTTTTTTAATTGAATTAAATGAGTTGACCTTTATACGGCAAAAACACTTCCTTCTGCCTGACAAAGATATACAACAAAGACAGAAGAATTTCTGATTGGTTGCAATTAGTGGAATATGCCGGGTTCATAAAATGGTTTACTTCTCATAATCCTGTTCTAAGTTTAAACCAACTGTAAACCTATTTCAATACAAGACACTCCAAACCTCCAAACCTCCAAACCCTCAAATATTCAATTTTCTTCATATGAAAACATCTCCCTGATCAAACATTTTTGTATCTTTACGGTTCTTTTTTCACAACACTGTTTAAAACAACAACCAAATAAATAAAACACTGATTTAGAATGAGAAAGATTCATGTTGCCAATCCAGTTGTGGAGCTCGACGGAGATGAAATGACCCGGGTGATCTGGAAGTACATCAAAGACAAACTCATCATGCCCTATCTCGAACTCGAGATTAAATACTTCGATCTGGGCATCGAAAACCGCGACATTACTGTTGACAGGGTTACAGTGGATGCTGCACACGCTATCCAGAAATACAATGTAGGCATCAAATGTGCCACCATCACTCCCGACGAAAACAGGGTGAAAGAGTTTAATCTGGTGCAGATGTACAAGTCGCCCAACGGCACAATTCGTAATATACTGGGCGGTACAGTGTTCCGTGAACCTATCATCATCAACAATATTCCCAGGCTGGTTCCGGGTTGGAAACAACCCATCGTGATCGGACGTCATGCCTTTGGCGACCAGTACCGGGCAACTGATTTTGTTACCAGGGGAAGAGGTAAACTGACCATCACTTTCACCCCTGAAGACGGTGGCGAAGTGCAGCAATACGAGGTGTATCAGTTTCGTGAGGACGGCGTGGCACTTGCTATGTACAACACGGATGATTCGATCCGTGGTTTTGCGCATTCGTGCTTTAATATGGCACTGCAGAAAAAATGGCCGTTGTATCTTTCAACCAAGAACACCATTTTGAAACAGTACGATGGCAGGTTTAAGGATATTTTTGAAGAAATTTATGAAGCCGATTATAAGAAACTGTTTGCCGAAGCAGCTATCACCTACGAACACCGGCTCATTGACGATATGGTGGCTGCCGCGTTGAAATGGAGCGGTGGTTTTGTGTGGGCATGCAAAAACTATGACGGTGATGTGCAGTCCGACACACTTGCACAGGGATTCGGTTCGCTTGGCTTGATGACATCCGTCCTCGTCACTCCCGATGGTAAAACCATAGAAGCCGAAGCAGCACATGGCACTGTTACCCGTCATTACCGGGAACACCAGAAAGGCAGGCCGACTTCCACAAACCCGATTGCTTCCATTTTTGCCTGGACACGCGGTCTGGCACATCGCGGAAAACTTGATGGAAATGAAGCGCTTGTGCATTTCTGTCAGACCCTCGAAGATGTCTGTGTGAAAACCGTTGAATCGGGCAGAATGACAAAAGACCTGGCTATGCTCATTTACGGTGACGACCTGAAACAGGAACATTATTTGTACACCGAAGATTTTCTGTCGGAACTGGATAAGGAACTGTACAAAAGACTCAACCAATAAAACCATTAAAACAACATAACCGATAAAAATATGTCAAATCTGAAACAAGTATTAAGGGAAAAAATTGAGGATTGGCGGCCAAGAACCAAAACTCTGCTCCAGGAACATGGCGACAAGGTTATCGACAAAGTAACCGTAAGTCAGATCATTGGCGGTATGCGCGGAATCAAGTGTCTGGTGACCGATATATCCTACCTTGATCCCAGCGAAGGTATCAGATACCGCGGATATACCCTATCTGAAGTATTCCAGCTTCTGCCAAAACCCAAAAATGCAGAGATGCCTTATGTTGAAGGCCTGCTTTATCTGCTGCTCACAGGTGATATCCCGACCGAGTCTCAGGCAAACGACCTCGTTGATGAGTTTTCGAAACGCAGGATATTGCCCCGGTATGTGTATGAGGTGATCGACGCCTGGCCATGCTGCAGCCACCCTATGGCTATGTTTTCCTCGGCAATCCTTGCCATGGCCCGCGAATCATTCTTTGCAAAAAAATATAAAGCCGGTATCAATAAAAATGATTATTGGGATCCAATGTTCGAGGACTCGCTGAACATGCTGGCGAAGCTTCCGGAAATAGGCACTTATATTTATGCCAAGCTTTATCGCGATGGCAAACGAATTGTCGGGAACCCCGACCTTGACCTCGGAGCCAATTTCGCCCATATGATGGGCAAAGCCAAGCCTTATGATGATGTGGCCCGCATGCACTTCATCATACATGCTGACCATGAAAGCGGAAATGTGAGCGCACATACTGCCCATTTGGTCGGAAGTTCACTTTCGGATGTGTATCTGGCTACATCAGCCATGATCAACGGACTGGCCGGACCGCTGCACGGTCTCGCCAATCAGGAAGTGCTGCGCTGGCTGCAGGACCTCATGGACAAAATGGGTGGCGAAACGCCTACAGAAGATGAAATGAAACAATTTGTCTGGGATACCCTTCACAGCGGACAGGTAATTCCCGGTTTCGGCCATGCAGTTTTGCGCAAAACCGACCCGAGGTATATGATCCAGCGTGAGTTCAGTATGAAACACCTTGCTGACGACCCGATCTTCAAATACGTTGACCTGCTCTACCGCGTGGCTCCGCCCATCCTCAAGGAACACGGCAAAGCCAAGAACCCATGGCCGAATGTGGACGCCCAGTCCGGTGTCATCCAGTGGCATTATGGTGTTACAGAATACGATTTCTACACTGTGCTGTTCGGAATCGGAAGGGCAATCGGTATTGCCGCCAACCTGATCTGGGACAGAGCACTGGGATATCCGCTCGAAAGACCCAAATCCGTAACCACCGAAATGCTCGAAGAAATGGTGGGCATCAAACAGCAACACATTACCAAGGATATGGCAGACGAATAGGTAGGTTTCATGTACAGTTTATGAATTGAAATTCATATCTACACGGTTTTTCTCGAGTCGTATCAAATTTTGATGAAAAAACTCTTTGTAATAGCAGGTTGTAACGGAGCAGGCAAAACTACTGCTTCCTACACTATTTTGCCAGAGATTCTTGACTGTAAAGAGTTTGTGAATGCAGATGAGATAGCCAGAGGGCTTTCTCCGTTTCAACCTGATAAAGTAGGAATAGAAGCTGGAAGATTGATGTTGAAAAGAATTAAGAGTCTTTTGTCGGACAATGAAAGTTTTGCTTTTGAAACAACACTTTCGACAAAAAGCTATGTCAATTTTATCGAATTAGCCAAACAATCAGATTATCAGGTTACATGCTTGTTTTTCTGGCTGGATTCAGAAGAGTTGGCAATTCTTAGGGTAGAAAACAGAGTAAAGGAAGGTGGACATAATATACCGGAAGAAGTAATCAGAAGAAGATATAGGAATGGGTTGAAGAATTTCTTCAGCCTGTATCTCCCATTACTTGATAACTGGCTATTTGTAAACAATTCAGGAGACAATTACGAAATAATTGCTGAAGGTTCATCTGGCGAAGAAATTATAAATTATACCGAACAATGGGTCGATTTAAAAAATAAGTATAATGCTTACTAAGGAACAATTAAAGGAGGAACGTGACCTTATCGTCAAAGGACTTGAAGAAACGTACAGAAGGCTTGTTGAATACAAGAAACACAAGAAAAGTCCGATGATTATTGTTAGAAACGGGAAAATTGAAGCGGTTGACCCTAATGAGGTAAATACTAGTGTTTTATATAAACGGAATGCGGGTTAGTTTGCCGGGCAGAACGTTTTCCACACGTGTTGTACTCCACATTAAACAATCGCAAACGTAATGGCTAAATTGGCCAGAAAATTCCAGATGGTGACTACACCCACGGCAAATACCTTGCTCACATAGAAATTCAGCTTCCACCGGGTAACGAGCAGCCATATAATCAGGGTGTTGATGGCAAGACCTACAATTGCAATCAGAATAAATTCGGAGTATTCGACAAAAATATTCGGGTTGAGGCTCTTAAACGTCCAGATACGGTTCAGGTAATAGTTGGAAGATGCTGCTGCCATAAAACCGATGGCGTTGCTCACGTACTTTTGAATCCCAAGCCATTCCTTACACACATACGTCAAGCCGAAATCCACAAAAAGGCCAGAAAAGCCAACTGCGCCGAATTTCAGAAATTTTGCGACGATACCGGGCTGTGTGAGGTCGAGCATGCTTCGGGATGGGGATATTTCTACAAATCAACAATAAGTACCAGGTGCTCCGAACCTCTTTTCACATCCACATTGACACGCTGGCCGGGTTTCAGTTGCTTCAGACGGTTCATGTAGTCGTAAATATTGCCCACAGCCATGCCTTCGATCGCTGTGATCAGGTCGCCTTTTTTCATGCCTGCCTTGTCAGCAGGGCCGCCTTTAGTTACTCCGCCGACACCCAGCCCGTCGGTTCCGGTTCCGGTGAAGTCGGGCATAATGCCCAAAGTGACTTTAAATCCCCTGCGGCCTCCGGTGCGTTCGCGCGGGCCGGCTTCTGTAAAAGCAGGTCGTTGTTCTGCCTGGCCAATTTTTTGGACAACGTCGGAAGCAAAGGCAATCACTTCCGACATGCCCTGATAGTCAATTTTTTCAGGTGTATCAAAAGGGGTGTGGTAATCCGTGTGCGCTCCGGTACTCAGGAACAAAACAGGGATGTCCTCAGCATAAAAACTGGCATGGTCGGAGGCACCGAAGCCTTCGGGCGAGAAGGCCAGACTGAAATTGTGTTCCGGTGCAGTGGCATTCAATAGGTCTTCCCAAATTGGTGAAGTGCCTGTGCCCGATGCTGACAGCGATCGGTTTTCGTTAAGCCTTCCGATCATGTCAAAATTGATCATGGCAACAATGTTCTCTTTTTCTACAGGCAGGTTCTTTGCCAAATGCCGCGATCCCAGCAAACCCATTTCTTCGGCGCCAAAGGCTGCAAACATCAGGCTGCGTGCCGGAGCCGTTTCCTGTTTGCTAAAATAACCGGCAAGGGCCATCACGGCAGCCACTCCGGAGGCGTTATCATCTGCTCCGTAATGCACGGCCACGGTGTCGGGGGTGCGTGAACCTGACCCCTGTCCGCCCATACCCAAATGGTCGTAGTGGGCACCAATGACAATGTATTCATTTTTCAGTTGCGGATCGGAACCTTCAAGCATCCCGATGATATTGGTTGTGCTTACCTCTTTGCGGATCAATGCAGTGTTGGCATCGACCCGGGCCAACACAACAAACTCTGCGGGGTTGCGGCCATCCATCATCAGGCGCTCCAGACTGTCAACCCCGATTGACTGTTGAAAAAGCAATGGGCCTGCCCAGCTTCTCTTCAGGTCGATCACCGGAATACCTGAGGCTACTACTGAGCGTTCAAATGCCATTGGAGCAAGTTCGTCGTTAGGCTGGTTGGCTTTGCCGCCAATGAGCAACAGCCCCAGTGCACCGCGATCGCGGGCAAATAAGGCCTTGCTTCGCGCATCTGCATAGGGGATAAACTTACTGTCGTTATTACTTGGTTCGGGATCGCCTTTGAGGGCCAGCACCCATTTGCCATTCACATCAAGGTTATTGTAGTCATTCCATTGCCATTCGGCTGTTTCCACACTGATGCCAAAGCCGGCAAAGACCACATCACCTGATACTGTTGCATTGCTGCTGAATGAATACAGGCTGAAATCCTGTCCGTAAACCCCTGCCACACCAGCGATGTTCAGGCTGTTGTCAGGTGATGGTTCAACGGAAGTGGTTACCTTAAAGTATTGCAATCCTTCATCCAATGGCAAATTCAGTCCGCTTGAGCGAAAATGGTCGCGGATGTATTCGGCTGCAACCCTGTCTTCAGCTGTGCCGGGATAGCGACCTTTGAGTGAGTCGGATGCCAGAAAAGTCACATAGTTGTTCAGTGTTGCAGGTTCAGGTACCTGAGCTGATACAGTCTGGAAAATGAGCAGGAAAAATATGACAGGAAAAATGGACAATCTCATAGGATTATAATTTGGCACAAAAGTACAGGTTTTCGTGATTCAGGCATTTAAAAGGCTCTATTGAATGATTCCTGTGTAGGAATTGCACGGACGAAAACATGATGACAAGTGCTGTCTAAAAATGGGAATGAGTTTATGGTTGTGCCGCAATGAACATGCTGACGGAGAAATAGTCCCTTGTTTTGTAAAGCATTCTATAACAAACAAATGTGTTGATATCTGCCTGATAGATAACGCCGTCGGTTTTGAGTTTTCTTGAATGAGATTCCTGAATTTGGAAATAATATCCGAAAATGGGAAGGTTTTATAGCTGTCAAATTTCTAATTAATTGAAAAACAGGGCATGTCTGATTTTGGCACATGCTTTGAAAAGCTTATTGTGTTAAGATACTTGTTTTGTTTGTTTTTCATAATTGGGCCGCCTTCCCGGGCGGCTTTTTTTTATCACTGTTTTTTTGTTGCAATAAAAAAAAGCTGTCCGTATAAGACAGCCTTTTGTGTAAATAAATTGGCAAGGATATTTACCTGACCATAATTTTAGAGGTTGATACTTTGTTGCCTGAAGCAATTTTTACAAAATAAATTCCGCTTTCAATTTGTTCAACATTGAATCTGAGATTATGGGTTCCTGAGTAATTCAACACAGCATGTTGAGTCATTACTTCCTGACCGAGCATATTCACGAGGCTGAGTGTAACAACTGAAGGTTGGTTGACAGAAACAAGGATGCTGGCCTGATCTGTTGCTGGATTTGGGAACACATATTCAATATTAAGGGAGGCAGCGGGCTTTTCATTAATACCAACAACAGCATTTACAGGTAAGTAAACAATGTTATTGTCAACAACACCATGTCCTTCGAAACGCTGATTTATACCGGGTGAATTATCGGTTTGATATATCAGGTGTGCTTTATCCGAAATATAGGAGGCAACGCTGGAGAAAACACACTCGCTGAAAATGTGGAAAATGTCTCCGGTGAGGTCAGCCGGTACGCTCCATGTTTGTCCATAGTCTTCTGAGAACCTGAACCAGATATGCCTGTAGTTAAACTCTGTATTGTCGAAGCCCAATGTTAAACCTGAATAGAACGCATATAGAATATTCGCCTCATAGTCGAATGCCAACTGGGGCATCGAAGTAAGAGAGGCCTGGTAAGTTGCAACGCCAACAATTGAATCTACTCCGTTATCCACTACTTCTGCAAGAAGGTATTGTGAAGGCATTCCGCTTGGATCAAGAATATTACTGGTAACAATAACGCTATCCATTGAAGGAAGTGTTTCGTTCCAATAAAGGAGACCATTGGAATATGGATAATAATTGGTTGGTCCGCCAGTTCCGTCTGCAGCATGCATCATACGACCTGCGGCAACGTGCACCCTTCCCTGATCATCAATGACGGCAGCCTGATAGCTGTCGATTCCACCATGGATAGAAAGTGGTACTTCGTTGTTAAAGCGTGGAAGCGGAGCCTCATAAAAAAGCATCCTTTCCCATGTATCGCCATTATCCTCAGATTTCATCACAACACCATCAGTAAGAAAGCCTCCCCATACGAAAGCGATGGTTTCTCCATAAGGAGCGGCCCATGCATATTCGTCACCACCTACACCATACACATAGGTTGAACTCATTCCATCCAGAACCGCATTTTGAGGTGACCATGTCTGACCACCATCGAAAGAGCGGCTGTAGAGCAGTGCGCCATCGAGACCTTCATATGGTGATCCGCCATTGGCAGTGCTGGGGGCTACCGCAATTACATGAATGATTTCGTTGAAATCTCCTGTGGTGATCATACGTGGCCAAAGCAGGTCTTCATGGCCTACCGGACCTACCAGATAAAAGTTGTTCCAGTCGCCTGTACCTTTGTTCTCACGCCAGCTAAAAATAAGCCCAGCAGTTCCACCTGTATGTGCGCATACAATTTCTCCATTTTCCCCGTATGGAGCATAATTTGGCCAGCCTGTACGTACAGGCTCTATCCTTGCTGATGGATTTGGTCCCCAGGCTCCAGCAGTGTAATAATTGATTCCGGTACCTCTTTCAGGAAAGTTTGGTTCAGCAGTTCCACGTGTCCATGTGCCGGCAATAGTACCATCCGGAAAAGCATGAACCCTGCGCATCATTGATGAGTTTGACTGAAGGTCATAACGGGTGCCTCCAATCACAATATCAGGCGCTTTTACATTTGATACAAAAGGATTGGCCTCTGACATGAATGTTTTATATTCTGCTTGAGGGTTTGTTTTTTTCATTGAAACATGCTTGAACTTTTCGCTTTGCTGTTTTAGCGGGCTTTGGGCCAAAACACTGACAGAAAGCGTAATAGCAAATAAAAATAGTAATGATCTCTTCATAAGTTTAGGGTTTAATTGATTATTATTACTTCAACAAAAGTAATAAACTATAACAAGAATCTAAAAAAAAAAGGCTGTCCATTAAGAACAGCCTTGTTTTTGATTGTTCTAAATACACTTAATGTAGTCAGAAATAATTAGTTAACAATCATCTTACGGGTAATTTTTTCTTCACCTACTTTTACGGTGTAGAAATAAACGCCTGTAGGCATATTGTCGGATTTCAGGGTCATGGTGAACGAACCGGCAGGTTGATAGCCATAGCTTTGCTCATAAACTTTCTGACCTGTAATGTTATACACCTCAACACCAACAGAATTGCCGGATACAAGCTGAACATTCACATAAGTTTCGTTGGTGAAGGGGTTCGGGAAGTTCTGGCTGACATTGGAGATTTTGCTCTTTACATCATCAATTTCACTTACAACATAAGTTCTTTTGAAATCAGGAATGTAATAGAATTGAACAGGGAGAATAGGATCACCGTCAGTTAGTTTCATATATACGAAAGGGATGGTGCATTCGATGGAATTACCACCCAGGTCTTTCGAAAAGACGTAATGTGACATTGTGCCCCAGTTTGCTGTCCACATAGCTGCAGAGAAAAGGGTAACATTTACGACTTCAGCACCGTGAGTACCTTCTTCACCTTGGTATGGAATGAAATCACGGAAATAAATATTTGGTCTTGTGTTGTCAGCAGCTTCATCAACATCAGAATCTAACCAGGAGAAGAACAGTAACTTTCCATCCATTGTAGTTCCAACTTGAGGTCTGTTGTGATGTGAAACTGTATTACTACCTACAGTGAAAGCACCTTCCCACTGCATTTGATAACCCAAATTAAATGATTTCCATGTAAGTCCACCGTCTGGTGACCAAATATGGAAATTGGCCATCAGGTCTTCATAGGGGTAAATACCTGCTTCGTCAAGGTTGGCAAGAATAACAGCCCCAATAATATGTGGGTTTCCCCAAGCATCAACACTTAAGTCATGGTTATAGCCTATATAATAAGGTATGTCATTACGGTCAGGAACAGGTTCACCATAAAACTCAAGTAAAACTTCATCTGTTATAAAATTTTTAACAGCTTCGAGGCCGTCTGCACCACCAAGTTGTACTTCAATAGGATCTGACCATGTTGCTCCGCCATCAGTAGTTTTCAGGAAAATCGGGTGGTAAGAAGTTTGAGGCAAGGTAACTGCCAGATTTGAGAGAATGGATATATATCCAATCTGTCCATCCGGAGCAAAAGCGATTTCAATATCATTGATTCCGTCATCGGGATGCACATCCAAGGGATATTTTTCATACTCGTATTCAAAATTCTCTGAAACATCGTCAAATGTTCCTTTGGCAATAGTGATGTATCCTGTGTAAACCGAATTAGTTCCATCCCAATTCACTTCTTCATCAACAAACCAGGCAGTTCCTTGCTGTGTAACAGTAAATGCGCTGGGAAGAAACCATTTTTGAGAAGATGTTGTTGAGACAGTTGTTTGGGCAGCTGTAGCTTCGGGGGCAAAGGCTTTTGCACCCCATGCAACGCCACCCCATGAGCCACTTATTCCATGACTGCCATCTAAGGTTGGAGCCACGTAAGTGTGATAGGCATTATCAGGATTTGAGTTACCGACAGGGTTGTAAATTCCTCCCATTGGATATCTTGCAGGATATGCGGTTGTCGGATCATAATTGATATTATTTACTGACCAGGTTAAACCGCCGTCTTTTGAAACGTCATAGCCAATGTGACTTGAACTGGGAGCTGTCAACCTGTGCGTAAATGCAACGGAATTCAGATTGTTATCTGCCCAAAGACTGGCAGTACGGCTATCGACAAAGAAACCGAATGCATTACCTGAAGTCCCGATGGGAATCTGGGTTACAACATTTACACCTTTAACACTTGGGGTGATTGGTTCCACAATAACCGGATTCTCAGTTGCTGAGGATTCATTGACCGGTTCTACCATTACACTTTTTTGTTTTGTAGGATGAGGCTTAAGATCAGACATCGACCTTTGAGCAAACCCCAAAATACTTATGCCGATCAGGCAGGTAAATAGTACAAGTTTTTTCATAGCGCAAAATTATTGATTAATAAACAAAGGATTTAAGTTCTTGGGTACAAATATAGGTGTTTTTTCTAACTAAAGTGTTACAACACGGAAAAAAATTAAGCCTACTAATATGATCAAAATGTGATAAGATGATTAATTCATAGATTAGTGTGGAGAATTACTTAGTTTGACATGGAAAGCTGTTTAATGAAAGTTATATACTGCGATAGGAAGGAAGATTCAGCATCAGTCACAGAAATTGGATACTTTATAACCCCATCCTCAACTAAAAACATAAGGACACTGCCAGATTCCATTTTTTTAATCATTAAGTCAGAGTTATAAACACGGAATTCTTCCAATTTTGTTTCCCTAATCATTTGCAAAAAATCTCTATGACTTTCATAATTCGTGATAACCAGTAAATCCTTGAACTCCAATTTACTCAATATATCAACGATATTATTAATTCTGTTAACGTTGCAGTCTGTGCAATTTATATCTGTAAAATAAAGTATTAGTCCATTTTTATATAAAACAGAATCATTACTTATAATTTCACTAAATTTATCAATCAAAACAAAATTTGAATCCAGTCTAAAGTTTTGAAATATAAACTCTTCTAAATAAAAGTGTCTATTGTACGTAAGAATAGATGATTCCGATAATTCATTATTTGTAACTATTTTTGTGTTTTTATTAGTAGTTGAATTCTTGAAAATTTGATAGATATTAGCAAGCAATAATACAATTATAATAACACTTGCTGATGAAATTTTTTTTCTCATATTTATTTATCAATAGTTCACTAACACTAAGATTATAGATTCCTCTTTATTGTGATCTAAAAGATTGTTAATTGTTGTTTTGTATTTTTCATTAAGCGGTATATAACTGTCCATTAGAAATTTAGTAAGGAATAGAGACGATATTGAGAATACAAAGGAGTTTGATTTAGGATCAACAGCTATGCAATTAAACCTTGAGGTGCCAAAAACATCATTGTAAAAATCCGTTGCTTGTAAAACTATGGTTTGGTTCTTTTTGTTTCTGAATATATAGTATGGGGTTGAATTTACGACTGTTTTTACATAAAAACTACCTCCCATATAGAAGAAGAGTTCGACAGTATATAATAGGTTGCTCTCTGATGTTAAAGGTAGACCTTTATTTCTACGATTTATATTAACCAATTCATTGAGATCGAATATTAAGTATGGTACTAAGCTATCAGATATGATCATATAAATTGTGTCATTTCCATACTTTAGATAGAAATGTGAATGGGTGTCATAAATAATAGGATTTCTTAATAAAATATTTCTACTTAATTTTGTACCAACTTTATACTCAAGTTGATTTTTAGATGAACTTAAGTTGTTTTGTGTATGCTTATCCGTAATTAGGAAATCAACATCTGAATTGTATAATGAAACCCCATAGGAATCAGAGTCTGGAAGTTTAAGCAGCGAATTTGCACTGTATGTATTGAGATATTTTATGTCACTTACAAAAATATTATTATCGTTGTTAACATTGATGATTACGATCGTACCATCTTCACACAATACATGAAGTTGGTTGTTATTTAAATCGTAGAATATATCAGAGATTTTTGATAAGCAATTGGAATGCACTAATTGAGACAATATTGATTCTATTTCGCCTTTTCTTGAGTATAGGATTAAATTTTTAGAATTGTCCCATAAGACTATAATATGTTTCTCAGTAAATAGTATCTTTCTTATTTTTGAGTTATTTATATCATGTTCATTCAACTTGATAAAACTGATATTTTCTGCAAAGCTTGAAAGTAGGAGAGAGTCCTTTACGTTTGCAGTCGTAACTTTAATAGTTTCTTGTTTTATCGAAATTGAATCGATGGATTTCTTTTTTTCAGGCAAGGAACAATTACACGCAAATAGCAAAAGTATTAAACTAAAAGTACAGTTTTGAAAAATGTGGTGCATGAATTGAAAATTTAAACTACCACCTGTACCTACTAATGTTTACAGGTGGTAGTATTAAAATCACTAATTATTTCCTGGAGGGCAATTGTTAGGAAATGTGGTGTTGCATGGAATTTGACTGTACAAGCATGCCCAGTAAGTAAGTCCTGACCCATCTGGACACTGTAACTCAACCATGCCTTTTGGAGGTCTTCCTGTTTGACCAATGAGGTCTTGAAATGGTAATGTGTTAATAGCAACGATTGCTGATACAGCAATAAAAGAAAGAATTAGCTTTCTCATACTTTTTGTTTGTTAACTTATGCCTACTCTATAAGTTTTTCGGCTTCCACTTGTTTTATTAGAATAGTCAAATGTATTTTTTTTTTTTTTTTTTTGGCAACTGTTTGAATGTTAAAAAATGTTAAATTTTGGTTGGTAATTTAGTCTGTGGTTCATTCTAAAAGAAAAGGCGTGTTTTTAAAAGGATAGGTTTCCTCCATAATAATATTGTCTTATTCTGTTCGTTCTTTAAGTTCACGGCCAAACTCTTTATATTTGCCCGTTAGAAATTTATCTGGTCAGAAGCTTTGAAGAAGATCTATCTCTTTGTGCTGAAATCCTACGCAGGGCCTTTTGTCCTGACGTTTTTCATTGCCTTGTTTATCCTCCTCATGCAGTTTCTGTGGAAGTACATCGACGACCTTGTTGGCAAAGGCCTCGAACTGGATGTGGTGTTGCGCCTGCTCTTCTATGCCGGTGCTACCTTTGTGCCAATGGCACTTCCACTGGCCATTCTGCTTTCGTCGCTGATGACATTTGGCAATCTGGGCGAACATTACGAACTCGTCGCCATGAAATCCGCCGGAATCTCGGTGTGGAAAGTCATGCGCCCGCTCGTGTGGCTTTCGGTGGGCATCAGCATTTTTGCGTTCTTCTTTTCAAACAATTTGCTTCCTGTGGCCAACCTGAAGTTTCAGTCCCTGCTGTACGATGTGCGGCAGCAAAAGCTGGCCTTTAACATCAATGAGGGGATATTTTATAACGGTATCGAAAATTATGTAATCAGGGTGGGTGAGAAAGATAACGATGGCCGCACGATTTACGATGTACATATTTATGACCACACCGACAGACTCGGCAACATTAAAGTGACTACAGCTTCCTCAGGTTATATGGAACTGAGCCACGACCACAAGAGCATCATTTTTACTCTTTTCGACGGTTACTCATATACCGAGGTGATGTCAACACGTAACTACAGGGAAAACAGGCCTTTTGAACGTACAGCCTTTAAACAGCAAAGGCTCAAGTTCGACCTGAGCGAGTTTGACCTGACCCGTACACAAGAGGACCTGTTTAAAAGCCACTACACCATGCTCAATATCAAACAGCTGAATTACTATATTGATTCGCTCAATATGCGGCTTGCCGACCGAAGGATGCGCTACGAAGAAAATTTCATACGCAGGTTTAACCACCTCAGTACGCTCGACACCACTATCAAAACCAATCAAAGTGTTTTAAAACCAAACGAAAGACGAAATGCGGAAGCCGCATCAGTTTCAGATACAGACACAACCGAAGCTGCGCCAAAAGGGCCACTGATGCCTGTTCTTGAAAATTTTCCAATAAACGAAAGGGTTGCTGTAGCCGACCTTGCTATCAATTCCGTTCGGACAACCAAGGATAATATTGTGTTCAACAAGAATGACTTTGCGGTTCAATTGGAGAACATACGAAAGCACGAATGGGTATGGCACAAGAAGTTCACGCTTTCGTTTGCCTGTCTCATCCTGTTTTTTATAGGTGCACCTATGGGAGCCATCATCCGCAAGGGAGGACTGGGATTGCCTGTGGTGATTTCTGTTTTGTTTTTTGTGGCCTATCACATAACCAGCATTACCGGCGAGAAAGCCGCCAAGGTAGGCGACCTGAGCATGTTCACTGGTGTATGGCTTTCGTCGATGGTGTTGTTGCCTGTTGGATTGTTTCTGGCTTTTAAGGCCACTACCGATGCTTCATTGCTTGATGCTGACAGCTGGCGTAAGTATTTCAACCGAATAGCATTGGCTTTACGATTAAAAAAAGCCGCCACATGAGGATACTGTTTTTGTGCAACAAGTCGCCCTGGCCTGCACACGAAGGCGGCCCCATGGCCATGAACAGCATCATCAGCGGACTCGCGGCACAGGGACATTACGTAAAAGTGCTTGCTGTTGTTTCCGATAAATTCATGGTTTCGCCCGAAGATGTTCCGGAAGATTTTAAGCGACTGACGAACATTGAGTTTGAATACATCGACCTGAGCATACGTCCCATTGACGCCTTCCTGAACCTTTTTACACGACAATCATATCATGTACAGCGCTTTATTTCCAACGGTTTCAACCGAAAACTCGCCGAAATACTGAAAGCTGAAGCTTTTGACGTGGTGCAGCTCGAGACCCTGTTCATGACGCCTTATGTAGAGCTGATCAGGCAGTACAGCAAGGCTGTTGTCGTCCTCAGGGCACACAATATCGAGCACCTGATCTGGAAACGCATGGCTGCTGTTGCACCCAACCCGATCAAAAAGTTTTATCTTGGCCATCTGGCACGCACACTTGAGCGTTACGAACGCAGTGCCGCAATACTTTTTGACGGAATAGCCGCCATTACCCCGGCGGATGCTGCCTTTTTCGCAAAGCTTTCAGCAAAACCGGTTATTGATCTTCCATTCGGCATTGATCCGGACGAATGGGTGCTTGGTTCTGAAGAGCAGGCATGGCCGGGGCTATACCACATCGGTTCGATGAACTGGATGCCTAACGAAGAAGGGGTGAGGTGGTTCCTCGATGCAGTGTGGCCGCTGCTCAGGTCTGGCCATCCTGATCTGACCATCAGCCTGGCCGGACGATTTATGCCTGCATGGCTTACCAATACACATATGCCGGGTGTTGAAGTCCTGGGCGAAGTTCCCGATGCCCGTCAATTTGCTCGGGAGCAGAGTATAGCTGTTGTGCCTTTATTGTCGGGCAGTGGCATCAGAATCAAGATCATCGAAGCAATGGCACTTGGCAAGGCGGTAGTAACTACAACAATTGGTTCTGAAGGCATACGATGCGAACACATGAAGAATATTTTCATTGCCGATACAGCTGCTGATTTTGCTGCTGCAGTTTCGTTCTGTCTTGAGAACCCTGAGAAAACCAAAGAAACAGGCAGAGCAGCCCGTAAGCTGATAGAAGAACATTACAGCCGCAATATGCTTAACAACAGATTACTAGATTTTTACAATCAATTAAAGGAAAACAAGAATCAGAACCAGACATAAACGTATGCGTATTTTTATCCTTTTGTCGCGAATTCCCTGGCCTCTGGAAAAAGGTGATAAGCTGAGGGCTTTTCACCAGATCAGATGCCTTTCTTATGAGCATGAGATTATCCTATGTGCCCTGAATACCGACAGAAATGCTGACAAACAAAAAGCATTCAAAGCCCTTCAGCCTTACTGCAGGTCAGTCAATTTTATTGATCTTGGCCTTTGGAGTCAGGGAGTTAACTTGTTGAAATCATGGATTGCCGGAAGGCCGCTGCAATCCGGATATTTTTACGGTTCGCGTGCACACAGGCGCATCAAGAATCTGATCATGGAGTACAAACCTGATGTGCTCTACGGCCAGTTGCTGCGTGTGGCAGAATACCTCAGACACAGTGACCTTCCCAAGGCACTCGATTATCAGGACGTGTTTTCGGTGGGCATGCTTCGCCGACTTGAGGTGGCTCCCTGGTATCAGAAGCCATTTCTGCGCACCGAGTATCGTCGCTTGAGCCGCTACGAAACAGACATGTTCGATGCTTTCGACCTGAAAACGATCATCTCGAAACCCGACCGCGACCTTATTTCCCATCCCGGAAAGGAAGAGATCATGATCGTACCCAATGGAGTGGATCAGGATTTTTTCAGGCCGATGAATGGTGCCAAAGAAACCGATGTGGTATTTACCGGAAACATGGCCTATCCGCCCAATGTGAATGCGGCCGAGTACCTTGTCCGTGAAATTATGCCGTTGGTCTGGGCCAACAGGCCACAAACAAAAGTGTTGCTTGCTGGTGCAACTCCAGATTTACGCGTCAGGGCATTAGCATCAGAAAAAGTTAAAGTCAGCGGCTGGCTCGATGATATCCGGCATGCATATTCCGGTGCTTCATTGTTTATTGCTCCCATGCGAATCGGAACGGGTTTACAGAATAAACTGCTCGAAGCCATGTCGATGCAACTACCCTGTATCACAACGCCAATAGCCAACAAGGCACTGGGCGGAAGCCCCGGCAAACATTTGCTGGTCGGTACCGATGCCACAGAACTGGCCAATCATATTCTGGAACTGCTCGGGCAACCTGAATTTTCTGAACAGATAGCAAAAGATGGCTACTCGTTTGTGCTTGAGAATTATAACTGGGAACATGCTACCGCAAAGCTGGCGGATCGTCTTAACAATCTCGCAGAACAACACAATAATAAAGTATAGAAACTATGTCGGACGATAAGAAAATCATTTTTTCAATGGTGGGTGTTGGCAAGGTTATTCCGCCCAGCCGCCAGATTCTGAAGGATATTTATCTTTCATTTTTTTATGGTGCCAAAATCGGGATCATCGGATTGAATGGTTCGGGTAAATCCACCTTATTAAAGATCATTGCCGGAAAAGAAAAGTCGTACCTTGGTGAAGTTGTCTTTTCACCGGGTTACAGTGTCGGTATGCTCGATCAGGAACCCTGGCTCGATCCGGATAAAACAGTCAAAGAGATTGTCGAAGAAGGTGTACAGGATGTTGTTGACTTATTGAAAGCTTATGAGGCAGTCAACAACCGTTTTGCCGAGCCGATGTCGGACGATGAGATGAACAGCCTCATCGAGGAGCAGGGAAAGCTCACGGAACTTATCGAGCAGAAGGATGCCTGGGAACTTGACCGCAAACTCGAACGTGCCATGGAAGCCCTCCGTTGTCCGGAAGGAGACAGCCCCGTGAAACACCTTTCGGGAGGAGAGCGCCGTCGGGTTGCCTTGTGCCGCCTGCTGCTCAGCGAACCGGATATCCTGCTGCTGGATGAACCTACCAACCACCTCGATGCAGAGTCAGTTGAATGGCTCGAACATTATCTGCAGCAATACAAGGGAACAGTGATTGCAGTTACCCACGACCGCTATTTCCTCGACCATGTGGCCGGCTGGATTCTCGAACTCGACCGCGGCGAAGGCATCCCGTGGAAAGGAAACTACAGCTCCTGGCTGGAGCAGAAAGCCAAACGCCTTGAAATGGAAGAGAAGACAGAAAGCAGGCGCAGAAAAACACTGGAGCGGGAACTTGAGTGGGTGCGCATGGCTCCTAAAGCCCGTCATGCCAAATCAAAAGCCCGTTTGCAGTCGTACGAAAAAATGCTCGTTGAAGACACCAAACAAAAAGAAGAGAAACTCGAACTTTACATACCCAACGGTCCGCGTTTAGGAAACAAAGTGATTGAATTCAACAATGTTTCTAAAGCTTACGGTGACAAGTTACTGTTCGAGAACCTGAATTTCAGTCTGCCACCTGCAGGTATTGTCGGTGTTATCGGCCCCAACGGAGCCGGAAAAACAACCTTGTTCAGAATCATCATGGGACTCGAAAAGCCTGATTCAGGAAGTTTTGAGATGGGCGACACCGTTAAAATCGGTTATGTAGATCAGGCACACGAGGAAATTGACCCGGAAAAAACGGTTTTTGAGATTATCTCTGGCGGCCACGACGATATTAAACTGGGAAACCGCACCATGAATTCCAGAGCTTATGTTTCGCGATTCAATTTCAGCGGCAACGATCAGGGCAAGAAAGCCGGCATCCTGTCCGGTGGCGAAAGAAACCGCATGCACCTGGCCATGACACTAAAGCAGGAGGCCAATGTGCTGCTGCTCGACGAACCGTCAAACGACATTGACGTTAACACCCTGAGGGCACTGGAGGAGGGCGTGGAGAATTTTGCCGGCTGTGCTGTGGTCATCTCGCACGACCGCTGGTTTCTTGATCGAATAGCAACACATATTCTTGCCTTCGAAGGCAATTCGCAGGTGTATTTCTTCGAAGGAAGCTACTCAGAATACGAGGAGAACAAAAAGAAACGCCTGGGCGACAGCGGCCCCACACGCATCCGCTACAAAAAGCTGAAAGTAGATTAATAAGACGGCTCATTGAGGATAAACAAAAAAAGGCGGCCAAACGGCCGCCTTTTATGGTTTGGTTACACCTATTTAGTTTATATAAACAACAACTGTGTCAAAATGTACAGGGGCAACAGGATAATGATCGAGAATTTGAACATATATCCAAAAAAGCTTGGCATCGGGATTTTGTTTTCCTCAGCAATGGCTTTTACCATAAAGTTCGGTCCGTTACCTATATAGGTCATGGCGCCAAAGAATACAGCTGCAACCGAAATGGCAGTCAGCAGCACCTCGGGGATACCGGCAATCAGTCCGGCGGTTCCGGGTTCGGTCATGCCTAATGCAAGTTTATGAAATGCCAGAGCTGTTGGGGCATTGTCGAGGAATGCACTGAGACTTCCGGTAGCGTAATAAAACATAGGAGCTGTTTCTATTCCCAGTGAGTGTGCGTTGTCGCGCAGCCACAGCAAAGCCGGAACCATGGTGATGAAGATGCCAAGGAAAAGGAACGCTACTTCAATGATAGGAGTCCATGTGAACTTATTGTCGATCCGGAGTAATCTGGGCGTGAAATACAATGAAAGTCCGGCAAAGGATAACATAGCTATTTCACGGATAAATGCCAGATAGTGGTTGTCGTGGATGGCATGGATGTAATTGGCATTGAGGAAAGCAACTGAAAGTACTACGCCAATGAGGAAAATAAAATTATAGTTGCCCGAAAGGGATATGGGCTTAATATTTGTTCTGTCAAGAATTTTGTTCTCTGCAGGTTCTTTCTTGTAATAATACGAATCAAATATGTAATAGATAACCAGCAACATACCGTTCACAAAAGCCCATTCCTTTGTCAGCGTAAAGAACCATTCAAACGGTGCGCCACGCAGATAGAGTAAAAACAATGGCGGGTCGCCGAGTGGGGTCAGCATACCACCGCAGTTGGCTACAACGGCTATAAAGAAAAGTATGGTATGCACCTTGAATTTACGCTGCGAATTTGTTTTGATCACAGGCCTGATCAGCAGCATGGCTGCACCGGTTGTTCCCATAAAGGATGCAAGCACTGCACCAATACCTAAAAAGATTGTGTTAACAATCGGCTTTGCCTGAATGTCGCCCTTGAGCTGTATACCCCCTGTAATCACAAATAGTGACCCAAGCAGGATGATGAAAGGAATGTAGTCAAAAAGCATCTGGTGCTTCAGGTCGTATGACAAGCCGTTAGCAATTAAATAGATTGATACAGGTATGCCCAATACCAGCGAAACAATAAGCTTGTTGCGGTTGTTTTCCCACCAATGGTGAAAAAACAGCGGGCCAATGGCAATAAACAAGAGGATGATCACGAAGGGGATAGAAGCCCACAAAGGGATCGGAATACTTTCAAGGTGTGTATGTTCCATATTTTTGGGTTTAAAAATGAAGCCGCTAAATTAATACCTTCCTTTAAAGCACTTACTTAAATGCAACAAGTCCTTTGCAATTTAGAATGGTTATAAATTAAATAGCTCCAGCAAGCCACAGAAACGAATAGTACGGGTCAGGGAGGGCTATACAATCGCCTTTTCGCGGATTGTTCGTATTTTTGTTGCGATGGAAACAGAGATTTTTCAAAAACTCAAAGAATTGGTACAGGCGAACAGGAGCTACCGCAAGTTCGATACACAACGAAAGGTTCATGTTCAGGAATTACACGCATTGGTTGAGCTGGCGAGGTTAACGCCATCATCAAAAAACCGTCAGCCAATGAAATATCTTCTGGTGCATGATGAAAACGAGGTTGCTTTTGTGTTTGCCCAGCTGAAATGGGCCTGGTTTCTGCGCAATTGGGATGGTCCGGCCGAACACGAGCGACCTCCGGCCTATATTATCATGGTGCTCGATAAGCGATTGAACGACCGGGCGGATTTTGATGCCGGAATAGCAGCCCAAACCATGCTACTTGGTGCTTCTGCCTTAGGTCTTGGAGGATGTATTGTGCGAACCATCAACCGATATGAACTGGGCAAATTTTATCAATTGCCCGAATACATAGAAATCGTGCTTGTGATTGCCATTGGAAAGCCTGCGCAGCAAGTGGTACTTGATGCAACGGATCAAAAAGGCAATATGGAATACTGGACTGACGAAAAAGGCGTGCATCATGTTCCCAAGCGGAGCTTTGACGAGCTAATCTACAAACCCACATCCAACAATGATCAGGATTGACGAAGCCCTGTTGGATCAGGTTTCGGCACGTGCCGCGGCCGTGCCGCGCCTGCGCATGAACCATAATTTTCATCAAAACGCCTCAGACAGGCTGCACAGAATGTTGAACGCGATGGAGCCCGGCACCTATATTCAGCCGCACAAGCACGAAAATCCCGATAAAAATGAGGCATTTTTTTGCCTTCGCGGACGCTTGCTTGTAGTGGAGTATGATGATTCCGGTAACATTGTTGACCACATCATTCTGGACAGCCGCACCGCCAACTATGGCTGCGAGCTGCCCCCGCGTACCTGGCACAGCATCATCTCACTCGAAGCCGGATCAGTAGCTTATGAAGTGAAGGACGGTCCATGGAACCCTGCAGATGACAAACATTTTGCCGAATGGGCACCGGCGGAAGGTGATGAAGACGTTGATTTATATATCTCTAATGTGCTTAAAACGATTGGAGTAGAACTGACTGCTTAGATTGGAATGTCCTCGTCTGTTCTGAATCAATCTAAAAATCAACAATAGAAATCGTGAAAATTGTACCTTTGTTATAATTAACTAAATTGATGGAAGTCAGAACCAATATAATTTTGGGTGATTGTAAGGAGAAGCTTAAGTTACTGGAGGACAATTCGGTTGATCTGATAATCACTTCACCACCTTATGCTGATCAAAGAAAGAACACATATGGTGGAATACAACCAGAACATTATGTGGACTGGTTTTTACCTATTTCTGGGCAATTATTAAGGGTCCTCAAACCTACAGGAACTTTTATTCTTAATATCAAGGAGAAAGTTGTAGATGGCGAAAGAAGCACATATGTATTAGAGTTGATATTAGCGATGCGTAAGCAGGGATGGCTTTGGACGGAGGAGTTTATCTGGCATAAGAAGAACTCTTATCCTGGCAAGTGGCCTAATCGTTTCAGAGATTCATGGGAGCGATTGATTCAGTTTAACAAAACAAGGAAATTCAATATGTATCAGGAAGAGGTGATGGTTCCTATGGGTGATTGGGCTAAAACAAGACTGAAAAACTTAAGTAATACAGATAAAATCCGGGATAACTCCAAAGTAGGCAGCGGATTTGGTAAAAATATTTCTAATTGGATGGAAAGAGAAAAGGCTTACCCTTCAAATGTGCTTCATCTGGCTACTGAATGTAACAACAAAAACCACAGTGCAGCGTTTCCTGAAGAGTTGCCAGAGTGGTTCATTAAATTATTTACCAAGGAATTTGATTTTGTTCTTGATCCTTTCATGGGCTCAGGAACCACACTTGTTGTTGCTAAAAGAATGCAAAGGAATTCTTTGGGAATCGAAATAGTTCCAGAGTATTACGATATGGTTAATAATCAGATCAATAGACAGGTTGAACTACTTTTGTTTGATCAAAAGGCATTATATGACACACCTTAGGCAAGAGGATTTATTGCATTATGTTGAAGAGAACATTGCAATTTTTCATGAAAAAAGAATAGAAAGTTTAGAAAAATTAAAACTGCATCAGGTTCTTAAAAGAAAGAATCCTTACCTCTTCAAAGCAAAAAATGTGCTAACAGCGGATCAGATTGTACGTGGAATTGTTGATGCCCATATTTCTTCAAGTGAAGAAGGTATCTTTGGGGAATGGCTTGAGGGTCTTGCTATATTTGTCTGTGGAAAAGTTTTTTCAGGAAAAAAATCTGGAATACAGGGAATTGATCTTGAGTTTGATAATAATGGAATTAGATATATTGTCAGTATCAAGTCAGGCCCTAATTGGGGCAATAGCTCGCAAATTTCAAAGTTAATAACAGATTTTAAAACTGCTAAGAAGACATTAAGGACCAGCAATTCAGGTCTTCATGTTGTTGCCGTGAACGGATGTTGTTATGGGATAGATAATCAACCGGATAAGGGAGATTATTATAAATATTGCGGCCAGCGGTTTTGGGAGTTTATTTCAGAGAATCCAGATCTTTACACAGAGATTATCGAACCTCTCGGTTACAGGGCAAAGGAGAAGAATGAAGTATTTCTCTTTACTTATTCCAAAATGTTAAACAAGTTCACAAAGGAGTTTATTGAAGAGTTTTGCGATCAGGATGGTGAGATTGACTGGGTTAAACTGGTTTCTTACAATAGTTTGGGCAGAAACTTCTGATAGTATTTGTTTCAGATTTAATTTGACTTCAATTGATAGAAAGCATAATGTACAAAGCTTGTTCTTTGGTAAATAATCACTAGATTGACATAATATAGTATTCAATAATGGCCCAGAAACCCTCCATACCCAAAGGAACCCGTGATTTCGGCCCGCAGGAAACCATCCGGCGGAACTATATTTTCGATACCATACGGAAAGTGTTTCACCGCTATGGCTATCAGCCTATCGAGACTCCGGCCATGGAAAACCTCTCAACGCTGCTGGGTAAATATGGTGACGAAGGCGATAAACTGTTGTTCAGGATATTGAATTCGGGTGATTTCCTGTCCGATGTGACTCAAAGGGATAATTTCCCTGCATCATCTGAGTTGCTGCCCTTTGTCAGCGAAAAAGGTCTTCGCTACGACCTAACGGTTCCCTTCGCCCGCTTTGTGGTGCAAAACCGAAATGATCTTGTGTTTCCTTTCAAACGCTACCAGATTCAGCCTGTTTGGCGGGCCGACAGGCCGCAGAAGGGTCGCTACCGCGAATTTTTTCAGTGTGATGCAGATGTGGTTGGCAGCGACTCTCTCCTGAACGAAGCCGAGTTGGTCATGATCGTGGATGATGTGTTCCATGCGCTGAACATGAAGGTACAGGTGAAGATAAACAACCGTAAAATACTGGCCGGACTTGCCGAATTTATTGGCTATCCTTCAGCCCTGACTGATATTACCGTGGCCATCGATAAACTCGACAAAATCGGGCTCAATGAGGTTAATCAGGAGCTCCTTGCACGTGGGATTTCGGAAGAAGCCATTGCAAAACTGCAGCCTGTGCTTCAGTTTAAGGGTTCTTCTTCAGAGAAGCTTGATTTGCTGCAACAGCTCATTGCAGGCAATGAAGTTGGACGTAAAGGAATTGATGAAGTGAAGGAGTTGTTTGGTACACTGGCTGAACTTAAACCCGGCCTTGAATATGAGCTTGACCTAACGCTTGCCCGCGGCCTTAATTATTACACAGGAGCCATTTTTGAAGTGAAGTCGCTTGAAGTGCAGATGGGAAGCATTTGTGGGGGTGGTCGCTACGACGATCTTACCGGGGTGTTCGGGATGCCGGGCGTTTCGGGAGTGGGCATCAGTTTCGGTGCCGATCGTATCTACGACATCATGCTGGAACGCGGACTTTTCCCCAAAACTGCCTCCGAAAGCACATTTGTACTGTTTGCCAATTTCGGCCCTTCGGAAACAAACTATTGCCTCAAAGCGCTGAAAATGTGCCGCGAACTTGGCCTGAATACAGAGCTCTATCCCGATGCTGACAAAATGAAGAAGCAATTCAGGTATGCCGATCAAAAGCAGATTCCCTGGGTAGTGCTCGCCGGTGAAACAGAGATAGCCTCCAATTGCTTTACACTGAGAAGTATGACTGATGCCAGTCAGCAAACAATTGCCTATGAAGCACTTCCGTCTTTCCTGGCCCAAATCAAAGTTCAACTGTAATTTTCTTTTTTGACAGGAACCGCCTTTTAACATTAATCAGCACCCATGAAGGTACATTTTATTAGCAACGAAAAATTGACATTCAAGCGAATCTTCGATATTCTTAACGAAGGTTATACTCTTAAGCTATCTGAAGTTTCACGCCTGCAAATTCAAAAATGCCGTGATTATCTCGACCATAAAATGGCCGGCAGTGAAGAGCCGGTTTACGGCATCAACACAGGCTTCGGATCACTCTGCGACACACGAATTTCATTTGACCAGCTGGGTGAGCTTCAGCGAAACCTGGTGATGTCGCATGCCTGCGGAACAGGTGACCGCGTACCTGACGAAATCGTAAAACTGATGCTGCTGCTCAAAGTGCAGAGCCTTTCCTATGGCCATTCGGGAGTGCAGGTGGAAACTGTTGATCGGCTGATCGCTTTCTTCAACAATAACATTTTGCCTGTGGTATATCAGATGGGTTCATTGGGTGCTTCGGGTGATCTTGCGCCGCTGGCACATCTTTCGCTTCCTTTGCTCGGTCTCGGTGAAGTTGTATTCAAGAGACAGGTGATGCCCATGGCCGAAGTCAATCGTCTGATGAATTGGGAGCCAATTCCACTGAAATCGAAGGAAGGACTGGCATTGCTCAACGGAACACAATTTATGAGTGCTTATGGAGTGTACAGTCTGCTCAAAACCTTCAGACTATCCATGCTTGCCGACATTATCGGGACACTCTCCCTCGAAGCATTTGACGGCCGGATTGAGCCTTTCTGCGCACAGGTGCACCTGATCCGACATCACAAAGGACAAATTGCCACAGCCGAAAGAATAAGAACCTTACTCGAAGGCAGCGAACTCATCTCGCGCCCGAAACAACATGTTCAGGATCCCTATTCGTTTCGTTGTATCCCTCAGGTGCATGGTGCTTCCAAAGATTCGGTGAACTATGTGGCCTATGTGTTCAGCAATGAGATAAATGCTGTAACCGACAATCCAACGATATTTCCCGATGATGACCTGATTGTTTCGGCAGGCAATTTTCACGGACAGCCACTCGCGCTTGCTTTAGACAATTTGGCCATTGCACTTGCCGAATGGGGAAGTATTTCGGAACGCAGAACCTATCAGTTGCTTCATGGCAAAAGGGGATTGCCTCCTTTTCTGGTTGCCGAACCCGGACTCAATTCAGGATTCATGATCCCGCAATATACCTCGGCCAGTCTCGTCAGCCAAAATAAACAATTGTGTACACCCGCCTCTGTTGATTCCATCGAATCATCCCAAGGTCAGGAAGACCATGTGAGCATGGGTGCCAACGCTGCCACCAAAGCCCTGAGGGTGGTTTTCAATCTTGAGCGTATTCTGGCCATTGAATTATTCAATGCAGCACAGGCACTTGAATTCCGAAGGCCGGCCAAATCCTCTCCATTCATTGAGGAGTTCGTAGCCGGGTACCGGAAAAAAGTTCCGTTCCTCGACAAAGATACCGTGATGTACACTTCTATGGCACAATCCGTCGAATTCCTGCGCACTGTGCCCCTCAACATACCCGATGCACTGATAAAGGGTGTCTGATAACAACAGGCTAACCAAAAAGCAATTGATACGGCCGGCTGATGTTTTCTTCGATTTGCTGCACCGACACGTATTTGCTGAGGCGGTAAAATTCGTTTCCTTCAAAAAACACCAGCAAAGTGGGGTTGGCAAATACACCGAAATGAGCATTGGCATCGGGACTAACTGCCGAATCCACCATGATCAGTTTCATCGATGGAAATTCTTCTCCGATTAATTGCTCCACTTTTGGACGCAGGCTGAGGCAGGGGGCACAGTTGTTGTTGAAAAAATACAACAGCAGTGCCTTGTTTTGTTTCGTTTCCTGCAAAAGATGTTCAGGCAACATTATACTCTTTTTTTGTGCAAAAATAATCAGCTTTTCAGGATTGAAAATGAAGCGCGTACATATTTTTGGGTGCTTTAAGCCAGAATTCCTGTCACAGCGTTTGTTTCATGAATTTACTACCTTAGCCGCTCAAACCATTAAAACATTTAAAACAAAGCGCATATGACACTCGTAATCACCGGAGCCAACCTAAGTATCGAAGATGTGGTGGCTGTTGCACGCCACGGGCAAAAAGTTGAACTCCATCCTGATGCCGTCAGACGGATTGAGGCATGCAGGGCCATGCTGGAGAAAAAAATCGTAGCCGGCGAGATCATGTATGGTGTAAATACAGGTATTGGCGAATTCTCGGAGGTAGTGCTGAACGATGAGCAGGTGAAAGATTTTCAGAAATACCTTATCTATAATCATGCAGCCGGAATTGGTGATCCAATGCCTGTGGAATGGGTCAGAGGTGCCATGCTTGGCCGGATCAACGTGCATGCCCACGGCAATTCGGGTTGTCGTCTGGCGATTACGCAAACCCTCGTTGACTTACTCAACAAGGAGGTAACTCCTTATGTGTGTACGAAGGGAAGTGTAGGTGCCAGTGGCGACCTGGCTCCCATGTCTCAGATCGCACTGCTGATGATGGGCGAAGGAAAGGCTTTTTATCAGGGTGAATTGATGGCTGCCTCCGTTGCGATGGAAAAAGCCGGCATTCCTGTTCCGGGACTTCAGGCCCGCGATGGTTTGGCAACCATCAACGGTAGCAATGTGCTCACAGCCATGAGTGCCATATTCTTATACGATGCCAACCGCTTTATGAAACAGGCCGAAATTGCCGCCGCAATGTCGCTCGAAGCACTGAAGGCCAATATGAAACCCTATGCACCAAAAATTCATGAAGTGCGCGGATTTAAGGGTGCAATAAGAAGTGCTGCCGCCATCAACAAGGTTGTTAAGGGAGGAGATTTGTTCGAAGGACGTATCAAATGCAAGGTGCAGGATGCCTACAGCATGCGCTCGACCCCGCAGGTTATCGGGGCAGCGCACGACGCGCTGGACTGGGCAAGATCACAGGTGGAGATAGAGTTGAACGGAGTGGGCGACAATCCGATATTTTTCCCTGAAGAGAACCTGCAACTCAGCGGCGCTAATTTTCAGGGAAGCCCGGTTTCAGTGCCTATGGATATGGCAGGCGCAGTGGTTACTATGGTTTGTGTGCTATCCGAACGAAGGATGAACCGACTGAACAATCCTGCGCTGAGTGTGGGCTTGCCTGCCTTCCTGACCAAAGGAGCCGGAATGTTTTCAGGTCTGATGCTGTCGCAATACACTGCCGATATGCAGATCGTGGAACAACGGATACTTTCGGCACCGGCCAGCATACAGTCGATACCGGCCGCAGCAGATCAGGAAGATTTTGTTTCGATGGGTATGAACACGGCACTCAAAAACAACCAGATTCTCGACAATGCCTACGGAATTCTGGGTATTGAGTTTATGGCCGCTGCTCAGGCACTCGATTTCAGGGAATACCAGTTTGGACATGGAACTAAAAAAGCGCATGAAGTAATCCGCAGATATGTTGAATTTCTGGATGTGGACAGACCATTGTATGATGACCACAACAGCATGAAAGCATTGGTGAAATCATGCGAAATTCTCGAAGAAGTTGAAAACGCAATCGGAAGCCTGGAATAGACTCAGACACTTATAGTTAATAGAATTAAACATTAAAAGAAGAAATGGAAGTCAGTCAAATGCAACCGGGCCAGAGACCCATGCTGCTTACAGTGCTGTGTGTGCTCAGTTTTATCGGCAGCGGCATGGGGTCGGTGAGCAATTTTTTCGTTTATCTGGTGCATCCCGCGCTTATTGAACTGATTGACAGTGGGACTTATGAAAACATGGGTTTCGACCTGAGTTTCTTTTCGGCTATTGAACGCACCTACTTTTTGTTATCCGGACTTTTACATGTAATTTCCTTCACCGGTGTGGTTCATATGTGGAAACTCAGGCGGTCTGGCTTTCACCTGTATGCTATATCACAGTTACTGATGCTGATTTTGTCGTCGGTCTATGTGTATAAACCTTTGGGTACGTATCCCATGTTCGATCTGATGTTTGCAGCTTTGTTTATTTTAATGTATTTGCGCTTCAGACCGATAATGAATTGATTATGGCAGAAGAGATCAGTCAGGAAGCGAAAAACACAAGTACTACAAAAAGGTCTAATCCTTTGTTGTTCAGATTTGTGTGTTTTTTTGCAATAGCCTATTACGGGCTTATCCTGCTTTCGATGGCAGTGGCATTGCTGTTCAGCGATTTCATTGCGGGTATGGGTATTATATATGTTCCCGAATTAGACCTGAGCCGGTTGAAAATAGCCATGTATCTGCTTGTAGGAGTGTTGCTGAATGCCGGTGTGATTACAGGCATATGGTTGATGTTGCGCCGAAGACGGGCAGGAGTCTCAGTATTCACAACCAATGCGCTTTTGGTTATGCTGTTTCAGTTTGTACCCAGCGGGACAGGAGGCTGGCAAAAATACCTTGTTGAGCTGATAATTATCATTGTAGTGTTGTCACTTGCGCTGCACCGCAACAGCCGAAAAATGCCTAAAACACAGGTAAAAGACGTCTGAACCAGACGGAATGACAATATTTTTTCTGATTTTTTTTTTGTCACAACCCCTTGATTACAAAAGAGGTTTATTGTAATTTTGATGAATGTTAGAAAAAATTTTCATTATTTTATTGTAAAATTTGTAGAGATAGTTATAACTTGCACCATAATTGCAAACGATTGCAAGCAAATTACTTTGTTTAACCAAATACATGTTTAATCAATTCACTAACCAAAATTCATCATTATGAGAAAAATTACAATTATGTTGGTGTTCTTGCTGATAGCAGGTGTGAATTTCGCATTTGCCCAGTCGAGAACCGTAACTGGTAAAGTTACCAGTTCGCAGGACGGCATGGGGATTCCGGGCGTGACTGTGATGGTTAAGGGTACCACGATTGGGACAACAACAAACCTTGACGGTGTGTACACACTTAATGTACGCCCCGAGCACAGGACTCTGGTGTTTACCTTTGTTGGTATGAAAAACATCGAACTCGCTCTGGGCACACAAACAAGCATTAATGTGGTGATGGAGCCTGATGTGCTTCAGATCGACGAAGTGGTTGTTACGGCCTTAGGAATCTCGAGAGAGAAAAAATCTCTGGGATATGCTGTCGAATCTGTAGGCGGCGAGGAGCTTTCACGCTCCGGAGAGCCGAATGTTATTCAAGGACTTGCTGCTAAAGCAGCTGGTGTTCAAGTTATTAGTTCAGGAGGCACCCCAGGTGCTTCGAGTAAGATTCTGATCAGAGGTAACTCTACTTTCACTAATAACAACCAACCTTTGATCGTTGTCGATGGCGTGCCGATTGATAATTCAACAAACGGGACCGTAGCCGGAGATTATCCCTTTACAGCAGAACTTCAGGGAGTTAACAACTCAAACAGGGCATTGGATTTAAATCCAGATGATATCGAGTCCGTTACGATTCTGAAAGGCCCCGCAGCTGCCGCATTGTATGGCGTACGCGCAGGTAACGGGGCTATTGTTTATACCACGAAGAGAGGTAAAGCCACTAAAGGTGTGCGAGTTACTTATGGTTTGAATTATGAGTTAAGCCAAGTTAACAAGCTTCCGAAATTACAAGATAAGTATGCTCAAGGTGTTGGTGGTGGACAATTTGATGTAGATGGAAATCCAACTCCGGGCACATTTGTTGAGGCAGATCCAGGACCTGATGGTATCTGGAATACTGGTGATGATGTAGCTGGCACACCAAATAGCTGGGGTCCAACTATTGAATCATTAGGTCTTAAACCGATAGATAACATGGGCAACTTCTTTACGACAGGTACTGGTATAACTCATAATTTGTCTGTTTCTGGAGGCGATGATATTACATCATTCAGAACTTCATTCTCGCATCTTGACCAGAGTGGTGTCGTTCCAAACACTGAGTTTAAACGTACGAGTGTAAGACTAACTGCAGATCATAAATTAAGTGATCGCATAAAAGTTGGTGGAACCGCAAATTATATCAAATCTGGCGGAACAAAAGCGCAGAATGGTAGTAACTTAGCAGGAGTTATGCTTTCGTTATTGAGAGCACCAAGAAGCTTTGATCTTAATCCAGGCGGAGGTGATGGCTATTTGTATGAAAATGGAGAACAAAGAAGATATTTCTCTCTTTACGACAACCCATATTTTACTGTATATAAGAACCCATTCACAGATGATATCAATCGATTTATGGGAAATGTCTTCGTTGAGTATATGCCTTTGTCATGGCTGAAAGCTACCTATAGAGTTGGAGCCGATGCGTATTCTGATCAGCGCAAGCAGATTTTTGCGATTGGTTCTATGCAGCCAAATGAACCAACAGGCGAGATTCAAGAAAACATCCAACGTTACAGAGAGTTTAACTCAGACCTTATCATAACTGCCGACCATACTTTCAACGAAGATTGGAGAGGTGGGCTTACAGTAGGAAATAATCTTAACCAGAGAAACTTCCAGGACTTGTTTGCCCGTGGCACAATTCTTAGTATACCTGATTTCTATAACCTCAGCAATGCAGCCAGTTTATACTCAAGTGAATCAAACAATACCCAAAGGACAGCTGCTCTTTATTTTGATGCAAATATTAGCTATGCTAATATGTTGTTCCTTGGAGTAACCGGACGTAATGAATGGGCATCAACATTTGGACCAAGTAAAACCAATTTCTTCTATCCATCTGTTAATGCTTCTTTTATATTCACTGAGTTAATACCTGAAAACAAAATACTTAGCTTTGGTAAAGTCAGGTATAGTTATGCACAAGTTGGTATTAATCCACCTCCCTACCAAACGAAGACTTATTTTGTGTCACCAACATTTACTGATGGCTTTACAAATGGTCTTTCTTTCCCATATTTGGGTCAGGGGGGATTTGGATTTAGTGATGTACTTGGTAATGCTAATCTTGAACCTGAGAAAACAACTGGAAACGAAGTTGGTTTGGATTTAAGGTTTTTGAACGGTCGCTTGAATGTTGACTTCACATATTACAACCAGTTATCTGAACAGATTTTGGTTTATCGTCCAATTGCTCCTTCTTCTGGATTTGAATCGGTATATTCTAATTCTGGTAAAATGAGGAACTCAGGTATCGAGATAGTGATTGATGGAGACATCATAAAAACCAAGGACTTTAATTGGAACCTAGGAATGAATTTTGCCAAGAATAAGAATGAAGTTCTTGAACTTGCTGAAGGAGTTGATGAAGTTAGTGTATTGGCAGCGTTTACCTCAATCGGTTCTTATGCAATCGTTGGAGACGCCTATGGTGCATTGTATGGAACCCGCTGGCTGAGGAATGATGCAGGAGAATTGATTATTGGAGCAAATGGATTGCCGAAAGTTGATCCGTTAAGAGGTAATATTGGTAATCCATTCCCAGACTGGACAATGGGTATTACCAACTCCTTTAATTATAAGGGAATCAATCTTAGCTTCTTGTTTGATATTCGTGAAGGAGGTGACTTATGGAATGGAACTCTTGCACGTATTTACCAGTATGGATTACCTGAGCAAACTGTAAACAGAAATCAAAAATACATCATACCTGGAGTTAAGGAGGATGGTACACCTAATGATAAAGAAATTGATGCACGCACATATTTCTCAAATTATTGGGGTGACAGAGGTGGAGCTGCAGTGGAACAAGCAATCTATGACGGTTCTTGGGTTAGATTACGTGAACTTTCATTGAGCTACAGGTTCAATACTAAAGCTAAGTTGCCATTAGTGCAGTATATTGATCTATCCTTTACTGGAAGAAATTTGTGGTTAAGCACAGAATATCCTGGAGTTGATCCTGAGACAAGTCTTACTGGTGCAGGCACAAATCTTAATGGATTTGATTATTTCAATAATCCAGGTACAAGGAGTTATATCTTTGGTTTAAAGATCGGTATCTAAAAGTTAGTTATAATAATAAATAGAAAATAATATGAAAAAAATATCAATTATCCTGCTTGCAGTTGCCATGTTATTCACGGCTGGCTGTAATAAGTTCATCGAGGGATATGACGTTTCTCCAAATAATCCTAGCGAAGTAACTCCTGCATTGATGCTGTCAAGCATCGAGGTTGCAACTTTCGCAATGTATGCTGGAGGACTCAATAGAAATACTTCTGTTTTTGTTCAGCAGATTGAAGGAACAGATGCCCAGATGAATGATGTCGCAAACTATGTACTTCTTGAAGGAGATAATGTTAATGAATGGAATTCTATCTATACCGACATTGTTGTTGAGACAAATGAATTAATTAGTGTAACAGAGGATAAGAGTCCATATTATGCTGGTATAGCAAAAGTTCTGAAGGCTATGGCACTAGGATTTGCAACTGACCTATGGGGCGATATACCTAACCGTGAGGCTGGCAAAGGGATTCTCGGACCAGATTATTTCAGCCCTAACTATGATGAACAACAGGTTGTTATTGCCGATATTCAGATTCTTCTGGATGAAGCTATAGTATTGTTGTCAAAAGATGCAGGAGAAAACTCAATTGTTCCTGCTGCTGATGATCATATCTTTGGGGGTGATGTAAAAGCCTGGATTAATACAGCTTGGTTGTTGAAAGCAAGGTATGCAATGCGCCTGAGCAAGAAAGATTCAAATGCCTCAACAACTGCACTGGGATTCTTAGCTAATATCAATGGCGATGCTAAAGATTGCATGGCTGTCTTCGGGCCGAATAGCAATGAACTTAATCCTTGGTATGCATTCTCTAATGCAAGAGCATCTTATATTAGAATGGGTGAGTATTTTGTTAATTTTCTCAAGAACATTAGTGATCCACGTCTTCCTTTCTTTGCAGCACCCGATGCAAATGGTGATTATATTGGAGCAGCTCCGAATTCTATGAATATAGATGCTTCCAACATTGGCTCATTATACAATTCAAATCTTCAGCCTTTGCCTCTGGTAATGCTTTATGAGGCTAAATTCATTGAAGCAGAAGCTCAATTTAGGAATGGTGCTCTTGGTAATGCCGCAAATGCACTAAACGATGCAATTCAACATTCTGTGATTCAGGTAACCGGCGGAGCCGATCAGGCCTTTTTTGATGATCAGGCTAGTGAGACTGCTGCAACGGTAAGTCTGGAGAAAATTATGGTTCATAAGTATATTGCTTCCTTCTTGCAGGTAGAAGCTTATAATGATTGGAGGAGGACCGGATTCCCGGTAATTACACCGAATCCGACTGCGACTGCTAATGATGGCAAGATTCCTGTGCGTTTCCCAACTCCGCAGGATGAGCGCATTAATAACCCGAATGCTACTGTAGTATCAGATATCAATCTACATGTTTGGTGGGCTCAGTAGTTTAAATATTTATTTAAAATGAGAAAGAGGCTGCCTTACAAGGCAGCCTCTTTTTTTCGCAACAATTCTTATTTAATGATTTACATGTCACTTCTCATTTTCAGTCAAATATAATTCTCTATACTTTGAGGTGAATAATCTGGAGTGAACATAATTGACAATGCAAAGTATTTCTACTTTTGCACATTAGAAACAATCTAAATAACCAATTAAAATCTTCAACCCATGAAAAACATTTTCAGGTTTTTATTCATTGCTTTTTCACTGGTTAGTCTGCTCAGTTTTGATGCAGTTGCCGGCAAAAAGAAAGTCATTGTGAGTGCCTCACAGAACGATGCCAAAATTTATGTCGACGGCGTTCTTTCCGGCACCGGACAGGTAACCATTGTGGTGCTCGACAACAGTTGTGTCACCGTTAAGGCTGAAAAAACAGGCTATTTGCTGGCAACAGTCACTTTCTGTAACAGAAAGAATGCTGCTGCGTTACCTAAGTCATATTACATTGATATGGTGCGTGACGACTCTTATGACGCTTCGATACAGACCGACATTGCCAACATTGATATGGAGGTGCGAACAGGTAAAAGCTATGATGATGCCTGGAGACTAATGAACCAGATTGTCGTATCTTACATTGATGCTATCGAAATTACAGACAAGGAAACCGGATACATCCGTACCTCATGGGAGGTGAAATCTTTCTCACAGAACACCATCCGTACAAGAATAATCGTTAAACTCGGTTCTGAAAACCCCCTGGCATTTAAAGTTAAACTGGTCAGTGAATATTCGAATACTCCTCTGACCAGTGTGAAATCGGATGAATTGTTCCGTGAATGGGACCGCGTATTGCGTAAGTATGCCAATGTATTGTCCGAAATCCAAAGCAGACTTCAATAGTATCAGGAATCATGGAACGGCTTTTCAAATTGCAGTTCAGAGTATTATTGCTGGTTCTTTTTCTGTTGCCTGTCAGTTTGGTTTCTCAGGTGTATACCGGAGAGGTAATTGGCGGGTCGGATATGCCTGAAACCAACAAAAAGGAACGAAGGCAACGCAGTACATCTACCTCTGCGGGCAAGCAAAAGTATATCAAGCTTACTTACTTTATGCCCGAGATGTATCCTTATGCCTACTATTCAGAAGGGCCATTCATTCCCGGATCAGGGCCGGTTTTTGGAGCTCTGTTCGAAAGAGGCGGTTTCAGGTTCTTCAGTGATAATTTTATGATCAACGGCATGGCCAATATTGGTTTGTATTCCGGTTTTGGCTTAGGTGTTGAGGTTCATGATTTCAATCTAAAGGATGATTTTGATGGTTATAAGTTACCATTCTTCTTTGTTGACTATAAAATTGGTCCGGATTTCAGGTTTGAGATTTCCAATAACCTGAAGTTCGATTTATATGGAAGCATTGGTGCCCTCGCATCATACGGGGGCCTGATCTATGGCTCATACAGTGGTGGTCCGGAATTTACATACCAACAGAGAGTGCCTGTACTTACACTTCAAACAGGGGTTGGTTTCAACGTGGTACTGATGAACTGGCTGATTCTGGGAACACACTTTACTTTTGCCGATGGTACTTACAAGTACACTATCGATAATGAGTTTGGTTCTACAGAAGAGAATTATGATGTTTCGCTGAACAGCTTCAGGGTATCAATAGGTTTCTTTCCATAATAATCTGACATTTATAAGATAAGACGGAAGATTTTCTCAATCTTCCGTTTTTTTACCCAAAGTTTCACTATTCCGTGCCCGTTTCTTCCGGCTTAAAAGCCGCTCATGAAGCATGATCGGGCTAATTCCTGATCTGGCTGACTGGTTGAGCAACATGCACAGAATCGTGTCTTGTAAGTGATTCTGTGTCTCCTGAACGCAGCTTTTTCAGTTCAACCAACTTCACCTGTATCAACTCCATATATTGAGTCATATATTTTTCATCCACCGGCTTTGCGGGTGGTGATTCTACCTTCAGCGGGTTCACCGGACTTCCATTTTTGAAGAAACGGAAATCGAGGTGTGGGCCTGTGGATAGCCCTGTGCTGCCCACATAGCCGATCAATTGGCCCTGGGTTACCCTTGTTCCTTCGCTGATGCCTTTTGCAAACCCTTTAAGATGCAGATAGGCAGTTGTATAAACGCTATTGTGTTTTATGTACAAATAATTACCAGCTCCGCCTCCCTGATAACCTTTCCGGGTGACTACACCTTGTCCGATAGCATAGACCGGGGTCCCCACGGGGGCGGCATAATCTACTCCATGGTGCGGCCTGTGGTATTTGAGCACCGGATGAAAACGGCTGTTCGAAAAATGCGAACTGATGCGGCTGTATTTCAGGGGAGCTTTCAGGAAAGCACGCTGCAGACTTTGGCCTTTTTCGTCAAAATAATCACCCATACTGTCCTGCTCGAAATAAAAGGCAAACTGATCCTTGCCATAATGGTTGAACCTTGCAGCAAGAATTCGTCCCAGTCCGACAGCTTTATTCTCAACGTATAGTTGTTCATATATGATCTCGAAACGGTCATCTTTCTGAATGCCGAAAAAATCTACTGTCCATGCATAAATCTCAGATAATCTGATGGCCAGGTTTACATCGTAACCATTGCCGGCCATGGCGTTCCAGAGCGATGATTGAATCACACCCACAGCTGATTCAATGCGCTTTTCAACTTCTTTAGCACCGCGACGGGCAAAAACCGAATCCTGAAGCCCAAATACGACATATTCGGTATAGTCAATTTCGTAAATAAAATATTGTGCTGTCAGCAATGAGTCAGGAGCACACAGCAGTGTATAGGGGTTGCCTGCTTTTATCCTTCGCACATCAAAAACATGGCGATAATTTCTGGCTAAATTGTCAATTACAGCGTAATCTACGTTATAACCTGACAGCAGGTCGGCAAGAAACTGATTGGGACGAACAGTACCCTGAATGACATTGAATGAGTCAACCACCATATCGTACATTACAACCGGTTCGGGAGGGATAATTTCGGCGACTTCTGATTTTTGATTATTTCGTCCTGTGCACGAGGCAATTGCGATGGCAATGACTATGATTAGCTTAAAGGTATACTTCATGTTTTCATCCGGCAACGTCCGGTGGATGCTGCTGTTTTAGAGTGTAGAAATAAATGATTTACAAGCGAGACGTGCAAAAATAACAAAAAAGCAGAAAAACAGGCCGTAAAACTACATGTGATTCACAGCATAATCGCGGCCGGCCTTGAGGGCTTTGTTATTGAGTTCTACGACATCGGAACCTTTTGAGCCAAAAATAGAGGTAATTGCTTTTGCGAAACTTTCTTCCTTAAGTCCGAGCAAAGGAGAAGCAGCACCAAGTACTACCATGTTTGCAGCTTTTATCGAACCGCATTCTCTGGCAATCTGGTCGGCGTCAAGTGTGATGTATTTAGGAAGCTTCCATATTTCGCGTAGCAATTCTTCCATGTCGGGGTAATTGGGAATATTTACGAATGGATTGATGCTTGTGACAATATATCCGTCGGGCTTGAGCATATTGAGGTAACGGAGTGATTCCATGGGTTCAACGGAGATTACTATGTCGGCCTTGCCTTCGGGAATAAGGTCTGAAGCTATTTCGTCTGACGACAACCTCAGGTGCGACTGAACAGCACCACCGCGTTGGCTCATACCGTGCACTTCGGCTTGTTTCAGGTGAAGGTTTTCGGCCAGAGCCGCCATTCCGATGCAGGCTGCAATGCTCAGGATGCCTTGTCCGCCGACTCCTGCTAAGATGATGTCTTTTGTCATGTTGCTGAATAGGTTTAGATTACACATCCATTAATTTGGCCTTTGCCTTTTGACGCATCTTCCGGTTGAGGGTCTGAATACACTCACGTCGCGGAATAATTACCGAAACGCCTTGATAGGCAAGCTCTTCCTTTATCACCTTTACATTTTCTTCGTGAAATTTGTGCAAAGGTTTCAACACTTTAATATGGTCTTCGTGCACGCCTACACCGCGACAGATATCTTCCACCTTGCCCAGAGCCGATGAAGCTTGTCCGCCAGTCATTCCGGTAGTTGCGTTATCGAGTATCAGCACGGTAATGGGCGAGTTGTTGTTGACGGCATCGAGCAGACCGGTTATGCCCGAGTGTGTGAATGTGCTGTCGCCTATTGCTGCCACGGCCGGAACCAGTCCGGCATCAGCTGCGCCAATGGCCATCGTGATTGAAGCACCCATATCTACACAGCTGTTGATGGATTCGAGCGGTTCAAGTGCGCTGAGGGTATAACAACCAATGTCGGAAAACACCCTGCCGCGGCCATACTCAAGTAATGCTTCATTAAGCGCAAGGAATGCATCGTTGTGTGAACATCCGTCACAGAGTTTTGGTGGCCTGTTCCGGATGATACCTGGTGATTGCAATTTAATGTCGAAGTGCATTCCCAGAGCCTTGCCCACAATGTTAGGGTTGAGTTCACCGTCGCGTGGCAACGAACCATCGAGCCGGCCCATGATCTTTTTGCCTTTGTTGAGCATGCCGCGCATGAGTTCTTCAAGTATCGGATAGCCATCTTCAAGCACCAGCAAGCTCTCTGTTTCTTCATACAATCTGTTGAGCATATCTAATGGAACGGGATATTGCCCGACCTGAAGCACCGGGTAGGGAAGGGTATGGGTTGCGAAATTTTCAATCAGGTAATTATGTGCCAGACCACTGGCGATGATTCCTATGCTTTTATCGTGGCCCTCGTGGTAACGGTTGAAGCCCGATTGTGCAGCTTCCTGTTCCAGTGGCAGTTGCTTGTCGAGCAATTCACGGTATTGTTTTCTGGCAATGGAAGGCAGCAGAACGTATTGCCTGAGGTTTTCCGGAAGTTTGAGTTCGTTCTGAGGCTTTGTCTCCTGGCGTTTGACTCCTGTGCGTGAATGCGCCAATCGGGTGGTGATACGTATCATAACAGGAATTTTCATTCTTTCAGAAAGATCAAATCCGTAGTGTACCATATCATAAGCTTCCTGCTGGTTGGCCGGTTCGAGAACAGGGATAAACGAGAATTTTGCATAAAACCTTGAATCCTGCTCATTTTGTGATGAGTGCATCGAAGGGTCATCGGCAGCAACCACAATAAGACCGCCATTGGCTCCGGTAATGGCCGAATTAACAAAGGCATCAGCGGCAACATTCAGCCCAACGTGTTTCATGCATACCATGGCTCGCTTTCCGGCATATGACATACCCAGTGCTGATTCCATGGCTGTTTTTTCATTGGCCGACCACAATGCCCTGATCCCTTTCGAACTTGCTTCTTTCGAGGCCTGTACATATTCCATGATCTCTGTTGAAGGTGTGCCGGGATAAGCATAAATGCCCGACAGGCCTGCATCAATGGCCCCTTGTGCTATGGCTTCATCACCTAATAAAAGCAGTTTTTGCATGTCGTAAAGCTTAATAAATGAGTTATTTACGCAGTAAAATTTTCAATGTTACAAAATTAACAATTTGCAGAATGCCAAAATAGAAGAAAGGCTTAATCATACTCATTCTAAATAAGAAGTCGGACGCTATTCGGGAGTGAAAACATTCGGGTTGCTGATTTTGGACGACGAGAAAATGGTGTAAGTTACTTTAGATTTATTGAAGTAATATGAAGATATTACCTTTGCAAAAAATATGTATGCCATGAGTCTGATTGCTGTGATATGGGATGTGCGTCCCGAAATGTTTGTGTTCCCCGACTGGATGCCATTGCTTGCAGGCAGAGGCGTGCGTTGGTACGGTGCGCTTTTTGCCGCCTCTTTTGTTGTTGGATATATGATTATGCAAAAGGTGTTCAGGCGTGAGAAAATTGGTGACAAAGTGCTTGACCAGTTATCCACTTATATGATTGTTGCCACCGTTGTTGGTGCCAGGCTTGGGCATTGCCTGTTCTATGAACCCGAATATTATCTGGCCAACCCGATTGAGATACTCAAAGTGTGGGAAGGAGGGCTTGCCAGTCATGGTGCGGCCATTGCGATTATCATTGCTTTGTTTTTTTTCGCCCGCAGGCAGAAGAAAACCACGCTTTGGATACTCGACCGGATTGTAATTGTGGTAGCACTTGCGGGTTTTTTCATACGGATGGGCAACCTGATGAACTCTGAAATATTCGGGCACATAACATCCATGCCTTGGGGGTTTCAGTTTGTGCGGGCTGGCGACCCTGCACTCACCGCTGACCCACGTCATCCTACGCAGATTTATGAAGGTTTTTGGTATCTGGCAACTTTTTTCTTCTTGTATTGGGCTTATTTCAAGAAGTCAATGGGAGAGAAACAGCCAGGATTTCTATTTGCTGTATTTCTCGTCAGTATTTTCGGTTCACGCTTTTTCATTGAGTTTCTGAAAGAACCACAGGTTGGTTTTGAAACCTCTATGACATTGAATATGGGGCAATGGCTCAGTATTCCGTTTGTGATTGCCGGTGTATATCTTTGGTTTATAGGTTGGCAGAAAACAAAAAAAGCCTGATAAACAGGCTTTTTGATAAATATTGTGCGGGTTTGGCATTAATATCCGAACAGGGTAATTTGTGCCATAAATGCATCTTCGATTTCTTTGGCAAATTCTTCTTGTTTGTATTCACCAGCTATTTGCGCCAGCCGTTGAAGCACTGCCATAGCTTCCTGAATGTTGTTGTCATAATAAGCAGCGTGTTTAGTACTCAGACTGTTATAGTAGCGCAGGTCGTCAAGGTATCTGTCCATGAGTGTCCGGGCAAGGTTTGTTCCCTTTTCCATATTTTCTGATTGGTAATACACCTCGACCCAGGGAAGCATGTAAAAGTCAAATGTAATTTTTTCGTGCGGGAAGAAATACATTCCTTTATCGAGCACGGCTGCAGCCGAATCGGCTTTTCCTTCGCTGACCAATGCCTGAGCCAGACGCACATAACTTTGTTTTGCCATAATGGAATTACGGCTGCTTTCGCGGTCAACTGTAACATCAGGATCGTGCAGATTGCCCCATTTAGCTTGCTCCATAAGCAGTTGCCATGAACCATCGGTATACACGCCGCCAAGCTTTTCAACTACGCCAGTGGCCTCCACAGGCATAAACCTGTAAACCATTCCTTCCATATGGCAATACTTGTCGATATTCAGCACTTTGCTCACACTGCTTGGATTGGTGAAGTATATCGGACGCTCCCAATTGCTTGATGCCAGAAAATCAAGCAGCATCAGATCGTTCTTATATAGTCCGTTTTGGGTAATTTCCCAGGTAATCTCATTCACAATGAGGTGATGCATGTTTTCGGGAACGGTGCCGCTTCTGATAACAGCCTCTTTATCAACAGTAAGTTTAATTTTTCTTGACGGGAAATAATTGATCCGTTCACCTGTTTGCAAAGGCACTTTGGTTTGTTCACTTTCATTGGCAACAAAATCAATCAGATCCTTCAGCTCAACCGGCCCCTGAACCCGTTCTAAAACCGGAATATACTCATTGATGCCTTTGTTATATTGTTCGGGGCTCAATGTAAGTGGCAGCCTGTCAGAATCATACACCTTTTTGCCCAACTGGTGCACATACCAGTCACCGGAAGCGAGCATATAGTTGACTACCCGCATGTCCGTTCTGAAATTTTCCACCTCCTGAACATACCACAAGGGAAATGTATCGTTGTCACCGTTTGTGAAGAGTACTGATTTTGGGGCGCATTGTGACATATAGCTCATGGCGAAGTCTCTGGCTGCATATTTGCCTGACCTGTCGTGCCCTTTCCAGCCTTGGCTGGCCATAATTCCGGGAACAAGCAACAGTGTGGCAAATATAACGGCGACAGCAGGCAAAACCTTGTTGCTCATTTTCTTGCTGAGCAACTCATACAGGTAAAGAACCCCAAAACCTATCCAGATGGCAAATGCATAAAATGACCCGGCATAAGCATAATCCCGCTCACGTGGTTGATAGGGGGTTTGATTCAGGTAAACAATAATGGCAAGCCCGGTCATCATAAACAATAAAAACACCACCCAGGTATCTTTGGGATTTCTCAGGTAATGATGCACCAGACCTAATAAGCCGAGCAGAAGGGGAAGAAAATAGAAAGTAGCCCTGGCCGGATTTTTCATGCTATCGGGCAAATCTTTCTGGCTTCCAAGCCTGAATGAGTCTATAGCGTTGATGCCGCTGATCCAATTGCCGTTTTCGATTTCGCCCTGACTTTCAATGTCGTTCTGGCGTCCGACAAAATTCCACATGAAATAGCGGACATACATATGTGAAACCTGATATGAAAAGAAAAATCTCAGGTTTTCACCGAAGGTAGGCCGGATAAGCACTTCTGATGTTCCATCGGGTTTGTTTACCCTGATAGGAATTCCCTTATCGCCTCCAACATCTTTGTAAATCCTGATGTGACTCGGTTTTTGGTTGCTCCACATGCGTGGGAAAACAGTAGTAAACCTGCTGTCGTAAACTGGTTTGGTGCTTCTCCTGTGGTCTGTGATAACATATTTGCCTTTGTTTTTGTCCTTTACATAAACAGGATTGCCATCCTTATAAGACTCGATAGGAGCGGTGTAATATTGTCCGTAGAGCAACGGCCAGTCGCCATATTGTTCTCTGTTCAGATAAGCAAGCATGGTAATTGCGTCGCTCGGTTCGTTTTCGTTGATGGGGGTGTTTGCATTGGCGCGTATAATCAGCATGAAGAATGATGAATAGCCGATAAGTATGAACATAAAAGCCAGAATGGCAGTGTTCAGTATTGCTTTATTGCGCTTGTGGGTGTATTTCAGTCCGAAGATGATAAGGCCGGTTAGTAGTGCAAAATAAATTATTGTTCCAGTGTTGAAGGGCATACCAAGGGAGTTGACAAAAAACAACTCGAACGAGCCTGCAAGTTTAACGATCAGTGGTATAATGAGGTTCATGATAAAGGCAAGGATCAGCAATGAGATGATGCCGGCAAGAACAAATCCTTTAGGGGATGTCTGAAATTTCTTGTAGTAAAACACGTAAACAATAGCCGGGATGGCAAGCAGGTTGAGCATGTGAACTCCGATCGAAAGCCCGATCATGTAGGCAATGAAAAGCAACCACCTGTAATTGTGGGGTTCGTCGGCTACGGTTTCCCATTTGAGGATAGCCCAGAAAACCACCGCAGTGAAGAAAGAAGACATGGCATACACTTCACCTTCAACAGCTGAAAACCAGAATGAATCGCTGAAGGTATAGGCCAATGCACCAACCGCTCCTGCACCAATGATGGCCAGATTGTTGCCCGAGAATACATCATTTGTGTCAATACTGACGATTTTACGTGCTAATAGTGTAATAGTCCAGAATAAAAACAGAATGGTGAAACTGCTCGATAAGGCCGACATCGCATTCATCATCAAAGCAACTTTGCTGACATCGCCAAAAGCAAACAGACTGAAGAACCTTCCAATCATCTGAAAAAGTGGTGCTCCGGGCGGATGTCCGACTTGCAGCTTGTAAGCTGTTGAGATATATTCTCCACAATCCCACCAACTGGCCGTTGGTTCCAGGGTCAGAAAATAAACGATGGTGGCAATCAGGAATACAAACCATCCTGCCAGGTTGTTCAGTCTTTTGAAATCCATTGTTTTTGAATATTTTGTGTTCAATTGAAACGCGAAACGAAGGTAAGGATTCGGGGCAAAAGTAATCTTAAAAATGCGAAGTGTTTAAGTTTTTTTAACAAGCATTGTTGAAACGGGCTGTATCTGATATGAGTTATTGTTTCAGAGTTGGGTTTCTGTTGCAGCCTTTGATGGCTGTCTCATGCAGAATTGTTCAACGTCTGAGGCTTTTTGTGCTGCGTTGCAGCAATAAACACCCTGGCTGAAGTGTTCGTTGCAAATGCTGACTTTTCGTTGTGCAATGCGTTGAATGTTGATCAGGTGCCTTGCAGAGATATTATCTGTGGTAATGTTTTTTCCGCCGGTTCCGCAGGCCAGCGTGAGCGAGGGCTGCAGCCCGTTGAAAGTACCACCTAATGCTCCTTGCGACGAGGGTTGATTCACAAGAATTCTGCCTGCATTCATGGTTTCGGCAAAAAACCTGATTTTGGCCTCATCGTTTGAGAAAATGCTGGCTGTGTGGCCCAGTCCTCCATAACGGTTGATTTCGCGGCATCGGGTAATGCCTTCTTCGAAACTGTTCACTTCATAAAAGGCGAGGATAGGTGCAAGTATTTCGAAAGATAACGGAGACTCAATTCCTACTTTGTCGAGCGGAGCAATCAATACTGTAGTTTCTTCCGGCACTTCGAAGCCCGACATCCTGGCAATTTCTGCCGCCGGCTTTCCGATTACTGCGGCGTTCATTACACTTTGAGCCAGATTGAAAGCCACCGGTTCGAGCATCCTAATTTCTTTCTCATTCAAAAAATAAGCTCCTTTTCTGATAAATTCATCTTTGAGTGCCTGAGCGTTATAGCGCGAAACAACTACAGCCTGTTCACTTGCGCAGATGGTTCCGTAATCAAATGTCTTGGAAAGCAAAATCTGGTCAACAGCAAAAGCTACATCAGCAGTTTTTCCCACATAAACAGGCACATTGCCAGGGCCGATTCCGATGGTTGGGTTTCCCGAACTATAAGCAGCCCTTACCAAACCAACCGAGCCAGTAGCCAGAATAAGTGCGGTTTTTTTGTGTGCCATAAATGCGAGCACTTCATCTTTGTTTACTCTTTTAAGCCATTGTATGCAATGTTCCGGAGCTCCGGCTTCAAGTGCTGCTTCATAGCAGATTTTTGCTGCTTCGATAGTGCATTTACGAGCGGCGCCGTGTGGGCTTATTATCAATGGATTGCGTGTTTTCAGGCTGATAAGTATCTTGAATATAACTGTACTGGTTGGGTTTGTGACAGGTGTGATGGCAAAAACCGGTCCGAGTGGTCTGGCTATTTCTGTAATTCCCGAAACAGGGTCGTGTGAAACAATTCCGGCGGCTTTGAAATCGCGTATGTCTTCATACACGTGTTTAGAAGCAATGATGTTTTTGATCACCTTGTCGGCAGTTTTTCCGATACCGGTTTCCTGATGAGCGAGTTCGGCCAGCCTGAACCGGCTGTCGAATGCAGCTTCGTAAGCCTTCCTGACAATACTATCGGTTTTTTTGCTGTCGAATGAGGAAAATGCATCAGCAGCCTGAACGGCCTGATGCATCACCTGATCTATGTATTCATGATTTACTGGTAGTTGTTCAGTCATCGTTGTTAATTTTTATTTTGCAGTCTCACAGGCTACAGGATACCAGGTAAACCCGTTATAAAGAAGTCAAATGTAAATAAGCCCTGCGAATGCTGCAAATCAACTGTCAAAAAAAGCAAAAAAATATTGTTTTTACAAAATTTAACTATCTTTGCAGCCGCTTTCGGCGCATGTAACTGTCCAATGGTGTAACGGTAGCACTGCAGATTTTGGTTCTGCCTGTCTAGGTTCGAATCCTGGTTGGACAACGGAGGGAAACCTGCTACGCTTAAGTATCAGGTTTTTTTATTCGGTCGGGTTGCGGGCCTTTGATGAGTAAAGCCAGGAAAAATTCAAATTATTTTTTGATAATGTCCTGAAAAATAGCTTACTTTTGCATTGGATTAACCAACCGGGAGAGGATATGTGAGGGGACTAGTGTCCCCTCTTTTATTAAACATAAAAAATGATTAAAAGAGATCAGATCATTGATTGGGCGAATCAGGCACTTGAAGGTACCGACCGTTTTGTGGTTGAAGTTCTTATTAAGAACAGGGACACCATCCTTGTTTTTCTGGATGCAGACACATCGGTCAACATTGATGACTGTGTGCTAGTCAGCCGCGCCATAGAAGGAAAGCTAGACCGCGACGAACATGACTTTGAACTCAGAGTATCGTCAGCAGGTGCAGATCAACCCTTCAGAATGCCTCGTCAATACAGGAAAAATATTGGCAGATCCATTGAATGCACGCGAAAGGATGAAACTGTAGTTACAGGGAAACTAACCGGCGTCGACGAAAAAGGCATAAGCCTTGAAACGTTTGTGGCCAAAAAACAAAATAAAATCAAAAAGGAAGTAGCAGGCGATGCATTGTACATCCCTTTTGCCGAAATCAGTGAATCAAAGGTTATTATTAGCTTTCATTAGAACTTAATTAACTGTTAACAAATACAATGGACAATATCAATTTGGTCGAGAGCTTTTCGGAGTTCAAGGAGTTTAAAAACATCGATCGCGAAACCATGATGCGTATCCTTGAAGATGTGTTCAGGAATATGCTCATTAAAAAGTATGGTTCGGACAATAACTTCGATATCATTGTTAATATTGACAAAGGTGACCTTGAAATTTGGCACAACCGCGAAATTGTTGAAGACGATGCTGTTGAAGATCCTACAACTCAAATCGCTCTCTCTGATGCCATCAAGATCGAGCCTGACTTTGAAGTAGGTGAAGAAGTTTCGGAAGCCATTAAAATCAAGGATTTTGGCCGGCGCGAAATTCTCACCATCAGACAAAACCTTGCTTCCAAAATTCTCGAATATGAGAAAGACAGTGTTTATCAGAAGTACAAGGAAAAAGTAGGAGAAATCATAACCGGCGAGGTGTATCAGGCCTGGCGACGCGAGATTCTGGTGCTTGACGATGAAGGTATCGAACTGATTTTGCCGAAACAAGAGCAGATTCCTACTGATTTTTACCGGAAAGGCGATACTATCAGGGCGGTTGTGCTGAAAGTGGAGATGCACAACAACACCCCAATGATCATATTGTCGCGCACTTCAGAAATATTCCTGCAACGATTGTTCGAGGCTGAAGTGCCGGAAGTGTATGACGGACTGATCACCATCAGACGAATTGTACGCGAACCCGGCCAAAGGGCAAAAATTGCAGTGGAATCTTACGATGACCGAATCGACCCGGTTGGTGCTTGTGTGGGGATGAAAGGCTCGAGAATTCATGGTATTGTAAGGGAATTGAGAAACGAGAATATTGACGTGATCAATTTCACCAACAACCCAAGTCTGTTTATTACACGTGCCTTGAGCCCTGCAAAAATTTCATCCATTCACCTTGATGACGAAAACAAAAGGGCCGAAGTGTATATGAAGCCCGATCAGGTAAGTCTGGCAATTGGCAAGGGTGGGTTCAATATTAAACTTGCCGGCAGGCTCACCGGATACGAAATTGATGTGTACCGTGACACAGACACTGACTCTGAAGATGTTGATCTGATGGAATTTAACGATGAGATCGATCAATGGATCATTGATCAGCTACGTAATATCGGCTGTGATACGGCCAAAAGCGTACTCGAGCTGAGTCTGTCAGAACTTGAAGCCCGCACCGACCTCGAAATGGAAACAATACAGGAAGTTGTGCGGATTCTCAAAGCTGAGTTCGAATAATATTCCTAATTTTACCGACTTTTATATCCTGATTTGTAATTTATGTCCGAAGGCTCCGTAACATCAACCCGCCTAAGTAAGGCAGCCCGCGAATTCAACATCGCAACTTCCACCATTGTGGAGTTTCTGATGAAGAAGGGTTTCCAGGTTGACCCCAATCCTAATTCCCGAATCACTCCCGAAATGTATGCATTGTTGCTCAAGGAGTTTCAATCGGAAAAACAGGTGAAGGAAGAGGCCCAGAAAATTGGTATTGACCATGCAGGCCGCAAGACAATCACAGCCGATCAGGTTGTGAAACGTGCTGTTGATGAAGAAGATGATTTCGACACTGACGAGTTAATCATTAAAAATGTTACCAGTCAGTATGTTGACCTTAAAGCAAGCAGACCGGCTGAGAAACCTGAAGCTGAAAAACCCGCTCCGGTTCCACCAGTAACACCCTCCCCAGTGGAAATACCAAAACCGGTAGAAGTTCCTTTAGATGAGTATGTTGAGCCTGTAACTGAGGTTGAGAAAGTAGTGGAGCCGGTTTATGATATTGCCGAAAGCCCCGAAGAACGAATCATTGCCGAGGTACCACCACCATCCGATAAACCACAGGAAGTGCTGCCAGAGCGTGTTGAAGGTGAATTAAGGATCATTGGCAAGATTGACCTCGACAGCATCAACCAAAGGACAAAGCCAGATCGGAAATCAAAGGCTCAGAGACAGAAAGAAGCCGAAGAAAAGCGGTTGGCACAGAAAGACCAAAAGAGCGTAAAAGCACAGGAGCCTGTAAAAACGATGCAGCCCGAACCAGCGAGAATTCAGGAACAACCTAAACCTGAGAAAGCCAGTATGCATGCTGCGGCGCAACAAACTCCTGAAAGGGCCGTAAACTTTTTGCCAACCGAGGTGCGAAAACTCGAGGGGCCAAAGATTTTGGACAAAATCGAACTCCCTGTCGAGCGCAAAGGGAAACCAAAACCTGTTGCCTCTTCAACCGATGATAAGCTGAGTGCTTCTCAGAAGAAAAAGAAACGTAAACGTATCAAAAATAAGGTTCAGGAATCGGACGATAAGGCAAGAACTCCCGATAAAGCACCCCTTCACAAGAGCAAACCGGGTCATCAACCGCGCAGGGAAGAAAAGCCTGAACTCACTGAAGAAGACATCCAAAGACAGATAAAGGAAACCCTTGCCCGTTTGTCACCCCTTGGTAAGTCCAAAACATCCAAGCACAGAAGACAGAAGCGTGAGTCGGCATCCCATCATATGCAGGAGGAAATGGCCCGAATGGAGCAGGACCGTTCGAAACTCAAAGTTACAGAGTTTGTCACAGCGAACGAGTTGGCGACAATGATGAATGTGCCTGTGAATAAAGTAATTGCGACCTGTATGAGTTTGGGTATGTTCGTATCGATCAACCAGCGTCTTGATGCTGAAACGTTGAGCCTTGTTGCCGAAGAATTCGGATTCCAGGTTGAATTCGTAAGCGCCGAACTTCAGGAAGCCATTGACGACTACGAAGAGGATGATAACCTCGATGACCTGACAGAACGTGCACCTATTGTTACCGTAATGGGACACGTTGACCATGGGAAAACCCTGCTGCTCGACTATATACGCAAATCAAATGTTGTTGCTGGTGAGGCCGGTGGTATCACCCAGCACATTGGAGCCTATGAAGTGTTTACCGAAGGCGGTAAAAAAATCACATTCCTTGATACTCCGGGTCATGAGGCGTTCACCGCCATGCGTGCGCGCGGTGCCAAAGTTACAGATGTTGCCATTATCGTAATTGCCGCTGATGATAGCATCATGCCCCAGACTGTTGAAGCAATAAACCATGCCCAGGCAGCAGGTGTGCCGATTGTTTTTGCATTCAATAAAATTGATAAACCTACAGCTAACGCTGAACGAATCAGGGAGCAACTGGCAAATATGAACATTCTGGTCGAAGACTGGGGCGGTAAATATCAGTGTCAGGAGGTATCCGCCAAATCAGGAATCGGTATAGATCAGCTACTTGATAAAGTACTCCTTGAAGCAGAAATTCTGGAGCTGAAAGGCAACACTAAAAAGTTGGCCAAAGGAACCGTTATTGAGTCATCACTAGACAAAGGAAGGGGTTATGTAGCCAAACTTCTTGTGCAGGATGGTTCCATGAAGCAGGGCGATATCGTGCTGGCAGGTTCAACCTATGGTAAGATTAAAGCCATGTTCAACGAGCGCAACAAGCAAATCAAAGAGGCAGGCCCTTCAACTCCGGTGCTACTGCTTGGACTTAATGGAGCTCCGCAGGCTGGCGACAGTTTCAATGTGATGGCGGATGAGAAAGATGCAAAGAACATAGCATTCAAACGTCAGCAGCTTCAGCGCGAGCAAGGTCTGAGAACACAGAAACATATTACACTGGATGAAATCGGTCGAAGAATTGCCATCGGGGACTTCAAAGAACTGAACCTGATCGTCAAGGGTGATGTTGATGGTTCTGTTGAAGCATTGTCCGACTCCTTGCTGAAGTTGTCAACTAATGAGGTTCAGGTAAATGTAATCCACAAATCAGTTGGAGCAATTACTGAATCGGACATTTTGCTGGCCTCTGCTTCAAATGCAATCGTGATCGGTTTCCAGGTAAGGCCTTCACTGAGTGCCCGAAAACTGGCCGAACAGGAAGAAATCGACATCAGGCTTTATTCAATTATTTATCAGGCCATCGAGGAGATCAAAGCTGCTATCGAAGGCATGCTTTCGCCTGATATTGAGGAGGTAATAACCTGTAATGTCGAAGTCAGAGAAGTATTTAAGATATCTAAGGTGGGTACGATTGCAGGATGTATGGTTCTTGATGGAAAAATCACGAGAAATACACGTATACGTGTGATTCGCGACGGCATTGTTATTTATACAGGCCAGCTTGGCTCCCTCAAACGTTTCAAGGACGATGTCAAGGAAGTGTCCACCGGATACGAGTGTGGCCTGAATATTGACGGTTTCAATGATATTAAAGTAGGTGATATCGTGGAAGGATACACCGAGAAAGAAGTCAGCCGTAAACTGTAATCAGCAATCTGTGTTAAAGCATGACGATCTGGTCACGTTCGGGACCGGTTGAAAGCATGCTGAGTTTTATTCCCGTGCGGGATTCTATAAAACTTATGTAGTTCTTCAGCGGGTTCGTGAACTCTTTATTTGATCCAATAGAGCGAAGTGAGTGTTGCCAACCCGCAAACTCCTCGTAAACAGGATTCATCGGTGTTGTGCAGGCTTCGAATGGAATTCTTGAAAAGGAGTTTCCTTGTTTGTCCAGGTAGGAAGTTGCAATCTTAATGGTTTCGAAAGAGTCAAGCACATCGGCCTTCATCATCACCAGCTCGGTTACGCCATTGAGCATGATGGCATATTGAAGTGCCGGCAAGTCGAGCCAGCCGCAACGTCTTGGCCTTCCGGTTGTTGATCCGAATTCATGACCTATAACCCGCATTTTTTCGCCGGTTTCGTCAAACAATTCTGTGGGGAAGGGTCCGCTGCCTACTCTGGTGCAGTAAGCCTTAAAAACTCCGATAACTTTGCCGATGGCTTGCGCCGGAATGCCCAATCCTGAGCAGACACCGGCAATAGTAGTATTGGATGACGTAACAAACGGATAGCTGCCGAAATCAATGTCGAGCAAGGTTCCCTGTGCCCCTTCAGCAAGCACCTTTTGTCCTGAGCGAAGCCTGTCGTTGATGAAATACTCACTATCGACAAGCTTGAGATTCAAGATGAGATCAGAAGCCTCAAGCCATTTTTGTTCGTAGGTTTCAAAGTTGTCACCATCGATCAGGTGGCTGCTATAGTCAAAGCTTAACTGGCTGATTTGTGCCAGGTGCTTGTTTTTCAGTGCTTCGTACCTTTGCCTGAAGTCGTGCATGGCCAGATCGCCCACCCGTAATCCACAACGGCTCATTTTGTCTGTATAGGTTGGCCCGATGCCTTTCAGGGTGCTGCCGATTTTTGCCGCGCCTTTTGAAGCCTCCGAAGCTGCATCCATCAGCCTGTGTGTGGGAAGTATGAGGTGCGCCTTACGCGAGACATAAAGATTCAGCGAGCAATCAATTTGGCTTGCCTTCAGTTTGTCGATTTCTTTTTTTAGAATAAGCGGATCGATAATTACACCGTTTCCGATCAGGTTTGCAGTTTTGGGATTGAAAATTCCGGAAGGGATAGTGTGCAGTACAAATTTTTTCTGATCAAACTCGATGGTGTGACCTGCGTTTGGTCCACCCTGAAAACGGGCAACCACATCATAATCCGGGGCAAGAACATCTACAATTTTTCCTTTACCTTCATCGCCCCATTGTAAACCCAATAATACGTCAACTTTCATAATCCAAATTTGTTAATCGCCCATTATGAGCACAAATTAACCTGCAGGCTACATATGAAACCTGTCAATTAAGGTCAATCGCGGACAAAGTTAGTGATAGATCGTTTGCTGCAGCTATGAAATTACGGAGACTTTCCAACATTTACAAATGACAGAAGGTTAACAACTTCAGTATTTTCAGTTTATTCTTTGATGTGGCCGTAAAAAGTGAGTGAATGGTGTGTAACCTCAACGCCAAGCAGTTCTTCAACCGATTTCAGGATTTCTTGCAGCCTTGGATCACAAAACTCAAGCACCCTGCCATCACTGATATTCACGAAGTGGTCGTGTTGTTTGAACTTGAAACTGCGTTCGAATTGAGCACAGTTGTTTCCAAACTGATGTTTGGTTACCAGATTACAGTCGAGCAGCAGTTCAATTGTGTTGTACAGAGTTGCGCGGCTCACCCTGTATTTGTTGTTTTTCATCCTGATGTAGAGGGTTTCGATGTCGAAATGGCCCTCGGTGGCATAGATCTCCTTTAAGATTGTATATCGCTCAGGAGTTTTGCGGTGACCACGCTGTTCCAGATACTCGGTAAAAATCTTTTTTACGGTTTCGTAGGTGTCTTTTTTCATCTCAATCACAAGTATAACTCAAATGTAATCAAACAAAAACCGTGTAAAGGTAGTAATTTTAGTTTAATTAGAATGAATAAAAATTAATTTTCGAAACGAGTTGTAACGATATTAAAAACAGAAGCTTATGATAAGAATTAAGAGTTAAGCCGATCTAATCTGACAACTTTCTGGATTTCTTTGATTTCTTTTAGTTTCGAGATCAGGTCCTTGAGATTCTGGGTATTATGCACATAGATGGTGACAACAGCTTCGACAAGTCCGCTGCTGCTTTCAAGTTGCATCGACCGGATATTTAATCCCAGCTGGTTTGATATCACATCAGTGAATCTGTGGACAAATCCTATGCTGTCGGTTCCTGTTATTTTAATGCCGGCCAGAAACGTAACGTTTTCTTTCTGCCGCCATTTGGCTTTAACAATATTGTTGCCAAATTGCGACATAAGGTCAACTGCTTTCGGGCAATTAACCCTGTGCACGCTGATTGGTTCGTTTGGAAATACTAATGCAACCACATCATCTCCCGGAACCGGGTTGCAACAATTTGCAACGGTATAATCAAGATCGCTGACATCTTCCCTGAGCAGCACCGGTGTTGATTTTTCAGCCGAACTGTTGTCACTGTCCTCATTTTTCAAACCTTTCGAACGACCAAAGGGGTTAGGAAAATAGCGCAGAAATTTACCTGTTTTATCAATCCTGAACGCGTTTTTGACTTTCTGGAAGGTGATTTTATCCGTTGCAGCAAAATAATACAGGTCTACAAGTCCGTTGATACCCTCCGCCTCCATCAGCAGGCTGTAGTTCTTTTTATTTGATTCGATGTTGAGTTCGTTGAAAATCGATTCAAGTTTTTCGCGTCCGTTATCGCGGAATGTCTTGCGGTGGTCGCGGATGGCTTCTTTCAGTCTCGATTTTGCTCTGGCAGTTACCAGAAAGCTGAACCACTCTTCTTTTGGCTGTTGCACCTTAGAGGTGATAATTTCGACCTGATCACCGGATTTTAGCTCATGATTCAGCTGAACCAGCTTTTGGTTGACTTTGGCTCCAATGCATTGGTTGCCTAAATCAGTATGAATGTTGTAAGCAAAATCAAGGGAGGTGGAGCCTTTGGGCAGTGAAATCATCTTCCCTTTGGGTGTAAACACAAAGATTTCGTCAGAGAACAGATTGAGTTTAAAGTTACTGATAAAATCTAGAGCGTTGTTGTCATCTGAAAGTAATAACTCACGCACTTTGCTCAACCATTCGTCGAGGCCACTCTCGCTCGATGGCGAATCCTTGTATTTGTAGTAGGCGGCATATCCTTTTTCGGCAATATCATCCATGCGTACTGACCTAATCTGCACCTCGACCCACCGGCCGGTCTGGCTCATTACCGTTGCATGAAGCGACTCGTATCCATTAGCTTTTGGCATCGAAATCCAATCCCTAAGCCGATCATTATTAGGTCGGTAAATCCCAGTCAGTACCGCATAAACACGCCAGCATTCCATTTTTTCTTCCGAGGGCGGACAATCGATGATGATACGTGCGACGTGTGTGTCATACACTTCATCAAAAGGCAACTCCTTTGTCTTCATCCGGTCCCATATGGACGAAACTGTTTTCTCAACAGCAGAAGCCTGATATTTCATTCCAAGCTTATCCAGTGCTGCCCTCATGGGTTCAAGAAATTGGTCTATAGCCTTGAGTTTTGCTGGCCTAACCTGCTCAAGCTGTTGACGCACAGAATCATAAATATCCGGTTCGGTGAACTTTAGCGAAAGGTCTTCCAGTTCGCTTTTTATAGCATATAAGCCTAGCCGGTAGGCGAGAGGTGCGTAAAGGAAGGAGGTTTCAGATGAGATTTTTAACTGTTTTTCGCGAGGCATCGACCCCAATGTGCGCATGTTGTGCAGCCTGTCGGCCAGCTTGATCAGTATCACCCTGACATCGTATGACAGGGTAAGCAACACCTTTCTGAAGTTTTCAGCCTGAATGCTCGAAAAACCGGTGCCTTCGACCAACACATCGAGTTTGGTGAGACCGTCAATGATTCTGGCGATCTGTTCATCAAACATCATCTGGATGTCAGCAATTTTGAATTCTGTGTCTTCAGCAACATCGTGGAGCAGGGCGCAGATAATTGAGGTTCGGCCGAGACCGATCTCACCGGCGGCAATAGTAGCTACTTCAAGCGGATGATAAATGTAGGGATCGCCTGATCTGCGCCGCATGTCTTTGTGCGCCTCGGCAGCCAGCCTGAATGCCTTGCGCACCATCCACCGGTCGGTGGTCGTTTTTCTTGTATGCCACACATCGATCAGGTTGCGGAAACGCCGCATGATCTCGTCGCGTTCTGTTTGATTGTAAGTGTTGAGCATACGTATTGCGCCCTTGATGGGCGTTAGAGTCATGCAAAAATAGTCAATTCCTGCGCTATATAAAGCTTCTCGGATGGATACTTTTTCAATCCGGATGACTCAGGGCCATTTTTTGTACTTTTGAGGTCGAGCAGTCCACAAAATATGAATCGAATTCTACTAGCAGTATTATTGATTTTGGTGTTGCCAATGAGTTTGTTTGCCACACATCAGCGGGCAGCAGAAATAACGTACTTGTGGATTGAGGGCCTAACTTATGAGGTGACGATAACAATGTACACTTATACGCCGAGTCCGGCAGACGATTCCCGAAATACACTGCCAATTTTTTGGGGCGACAACACAGGCGATGAAATCCCGCGAGTCGTTTTTCAGGATCTTCCGGATAATTACACGCTCAATGTTTACCGGATGAGACACACTTTTCCTGCTTCGGGAACTTATACGATAGCCGTTGAAGATCCAAACCGGAATTTTGGCGTTGTTAATATCCCAAATTCCGTTAATGTGCCGATGTTTGTGCAAAGCGAACTGGTGATTAACCCATTTCTTGGAGTAAACAACTCTGTTCAGCTTCTCAACCCACCCATTGATCAGGGTTGCGTGGGAAAAACATTCATTCACAACCCCTCTGCCTTTGACCCCGATGGTGACAGTTTAAGCTACAGGCTTGTGCGTTGCAAAGGAGCCGGTGGTTTCGATATTCCGGGATACACCTTTCCCCAGGCGAGTGTTGCTTTTCAAATAGATCCCGTTACCGGCGATATGATCTGGGAAACTCCTGTTTTGCAAGGTGAGTACAACGTGGCCTTTATCGTCGAAGAATGGCGCAACGGCATAAAAATCGGCTCAGTTACACGCGACATGCAGATATTGATTGGTGCCTGCGACAACAATCCGCCTGATATCATCACCATCAGCGACACCTGTATTGTTGCCGGAACATTACTCACCTTTGACGTTACTGCCATTGACCCCGATGGCAACAAAGTAACCCTGTCGGCTACCGGTGGCCCTTTTGAACTGTCAGAAAGTCCCGCCTCTATTGTGCCGGATCCTGCCGAAGGAAATGATACAGTGACAACAACGTTTTTCTGGAACACCAACTGCAGTCACGTGCGCAAAAACCCTTACTCCCTGCTTTTCAAGGCAAAGGACGAGCATCCTGTTGTTAATCTGACAAACCTTAAAGCAGTAAGTATTACTGTCATTGCTCCACCATTGAACGAACTACAGGCGATACCACTTGGAAACGGAATTGATCTTATGTGGTCTCCTGCCGGATGTATTAATGCCTTGGGCTACAAAGTTTATCGCAGAAACGGGTCGGCTCAATATCAATCCGGCTATTGCGAAACAGGTGTTCCTGCTTCTACCGGCTATCAGCTCATTCAAACTATCCAGGGAGTTTCCGTCACTTCCTTCAGGGATGATGACAATGGACAAGGATTAACACCGGGTATTGACTATTGCTATATGGTTACTTACTTTTTTGCTGATGGTGCCGAAAGTCAGGTGAACATGGAAGCATGTGCTGCCTTGAAACGTGACCTTCCTGTGATTACTCATGTGAGCAACGACAGCACCGACCTGCTGTCGGGAAGAGTGCTTGTTGCCTGGTCAAAGCCTGTTGATCTGGATCAGCAGCAGTTCCCCGGTCCTTACCGGTATTTCCTGCTGCGTTCTGATGGAATATCGGCAGATGAACTTGTCTTTACTGGTGTTGGCCTCGATGATACGCTCTATACTGATAATACGGTCAACCTGAACGAATCCGTTGTGGCTTACCGGTACACCGTTGAATTGAGCAGCCTCACCGTTGGCCGAATAGGTTTCAGCAAGCCTGCCGAATCAATTTATGTTACAGCAAGTGGAACTGATAAGGAAATCAGACTAAGCTGGAATCCTATGGTTCCATGGATCAATGAGTTGTATGAAGTTTACAGGCTTGATCCTGGTGGCACTGTTTATCAGTTTGTTGGAGTCACCGAGGCCAACAGTTATTTTGACAAGAACCTGATAAACGAAGAAACTTATTGTTATTATGTCCGTTCCATCGGGTCATATTCCAGTCCTGGTATAGTTAACCCGATTATAAACTATTCGCAGCTTGTTTGTGCACAGGCTTTTGATGATGTTCCTCCTTGTCATCCCATATTATCTGTAACTACTGATTGTGAAACCATTACCAACAAACTAAACTGGGTTAATGATCAGGATAGTTGCAGTGCCGATATCGCACAATACTATATATATTTCACGCCTTCAGCAGAACAGCCTTTTAGTCTTATTGATTCGGTGCAGGCCCCCGTTCTCAGTTATCAGCACAGCTCTATCGATTTCATTACGGGTTGTTATTACATAAAAGCAATTGACTTTAATGGCAATCTTTCGGCAGCATCCAATGTGGCCTGTGTGGATTATGATGACTGTCCATTGTATGATTTGCCTAACTTTTTTTCGCCGAATAACGACCTGATCAACGATCGCTTTGTGCCACTTAATTATCCCTCAACAAATCCGAAGGCAAATGTTGACAGGGTTGAGATGATAATCTTTAATCGTTGGGGACGTATAGTTTTCAAAACCACAGATCCGATGATTAACTGGGATGGGCGCAATCAGGAGAATGGAAAAGATTGCACAGACGGAGTTTATTTCTATACCTGTAAGGTCTATTTCAAATCATTTGACGGATTCGAAGAAGTTAAACTTCAGGGGTCAATAACTATCATCAGATAAGTCCAGGGATTTATTTCGGATTTATATAATTGATGGTTTAAAACGTTTTTGGTTACTGATTATAATAATGATTACGGGTGTTCACTGAAAATAAAACCGATGTTCCTGATAAAGGAACACCGGTTTTCAGATTTTTTGTGAAAAGCTACAAATTGAATTTGGCAATAAGGTCAACCACTCTAGCGGAGTAGCCCCATTCGTTGTCGTACCAGGCAAGAATTTTGACGGTTTTACCCAAAACCATTGTGCTGGATGCGTCGAAGATAGATGAATGTGGATTATGAATCACGTCCACGGATACGATTTCATCTTCGGTGTATTCGAGAATTCCTTTCATGGGGCCTTCGGCGGCTTCTTTCATGGCCTCGTTGATCTGTTGTTTGGTAGCCTGAGTTTTCAGGGTAACAACAAGGTCAACCAGTGAACCTGTGGGAGTAGGTACACGAACGGCAAGGCCATCGAGTTTGCCGGCGAGCTCAGGGATAACAAGCCCAATGGCTTTGGCGGCGCCTGTGGTGGTAGGAATTTGTGACATGGCTGCCGAACGTGCCCTGCGCAAGTCACTGTGCGGAGCATCGAGAATGATCTGGTCGTTCGTGTAGGAGTGAATGGTAGTCATCATTCCGCTTTCGATCCCAAACCTGTCGTTGAGGACCTTGGCAACCGGAGCCAGACAGTTTGTTGTGCATGAGGCATTGGAGACGCACTGATGATTGTCCTTAAGGTCGCTGTCATTCACGCCAAGTACAATGGTGGCATCAATCTGATCTTTTGAAGGAACACAGAGAATAACCTTGCGTGCACCGTTCTTCAGGTGATCGCCATATCCTCCTTTGCTGCTTTCTTTGGAGCGGAAAACACCGGTTGCCTCAACAATCACGTCGGGTGTAACAGCCCAGGGAATGTTGATTGGCGAACGTTCTGCAGATACCGGGATACGTTTTCCGTTGGCAATAATGCTGTTTTCATCAAAGGAAATAGTTCCGTTGAATTTGCCCTGTGTTGAATCATACCTGAGCAGATGGGCAAGTACTTTGGTGCTGGTGAGGTCGTTGATCCCCACCACTTCCATATTGTCGCGTTCAAGTGCAAGCTTGAATACATTGCGGCCGATACGGCCAAAACCATTGATTCCGATCTTAGTCTTTGTCATGTTATTTAATATTTAGTGGCTCATTATGCCAGTTGTTGAAAGCTGATTGATGTATTGTAAAACACCTGTACTGTTTCGTTGAATTTTAAACAAAATTAAGTGAAAAAAGTAGTATCTTCGAATCAAATAAAACCATGCATGGATCAGGAATTTGTCTCCAAAGCACTTGAGGCTAACCTTGCAGAAACCAGATACAGAGATATTTATATCCCTGATGATCATCTGAATTTTGTCCGTCTGTCCGAAGGATATTATGGCATCAACAAACGTGCAAACGATTGCATCACTGAATACCACCATCCGCTCATCAACAGGAAGTTTGTTGTAGAGGAATTGCGCGAAATTCTCATCACCGATTTCTGGTTCTATACAAGGGACAATATTAACAGCCAGAGCTACAAGATACCCATCGGAATGCTCCGCGAACTGCTTGGGTCACCACTGAGCACCGAGTTGCAACTACAGGCCATACAGACTTTGCTCGAGTTTGTCAATCTTGTCATGACCAAAAAAAGCAATTTGCGTTCTATTGCGCACCAATGCCTCGACCTGCTTGATGAGGCTTTTGATCATTGCAGGGAAGGATTTATTTTGAGCAGCAAGTTCTTTGGCAGGTACTTATCAGTTGCTGCCAAAGACGAACAATTAGCGCCCTTGTGTCTTACGGTCACCACAAAAGTTTTAGGAGCCTGTTACCGGTATTGGATGGACACTTCAGATGTACATCAACTCATAGAAAGCAGTAATGGGTTGTTCAGACCTTTTCGCGACAATATTTTAGAAACGATAGGCGAACCTTATTTTAATAGCTTGTTCGACAAATTGACGGTGATTAGTTGCTGGTCTGAGGAAATAAACGAATTGCCGGTGCATGATGATCTGGCTTCCCGTTTTGCTGATGGAACCGATTTGTTTCAGGCTTTTATTACAAAATTTCACTATGTTTTTTATTTGCTGCATCTTCCCGGTATGAGCATTCTGCGTGAACGCCTGATCTGGAGTCTTGATAAAATGATCCGTCAGGCGGTAGAAGAGTTGGAAGAAAATGAAATCAATGCTTTTATCGATACAATATTCGATCTGGCAGGAGAACTTCGCGGGAGTCACATGTCGGCAGTGCTTGATTTTATCCTTACATTGGGTCTTAAAGTAATTGATGCTGACCTGACCGAGCATAAAGAGCATATCAACTATTTTGAAAAGAAGCTTATAGCTTTTGGGTTTGTCACCCCTGGAATGGTTTTCGTTGACGAGGACTGGCAACTATCGGTAAACGAGAATCATATAAAGAACATCAGGGTTTGGCTGATGCTGATTGAATATTCACAATCAGTGATGGAGAAACTGTTATCGGCCCTGATTGTCAATCTCAGACTCGGAGGAATCTTTATCAGCGACACAGACTTGTTTCAGCGCGAAATCACAAAGATTCTGAATTCGAACATAGCACCTTATTATAAAAAGGTGAAACAGCTGACACGGATCTTTCCGGTTTATTTCAGCGAAATCGGAGCCGAAGGCGAAATCCGAAAGGTGACTACTACAATGGATGAGATTTCGGGACGACAAGACCGCTTAATTCATTTTTTACGCAAACAGGTTCATACCGAAAGTAATAACACCCTGATAGGACTCACTCGCAGAATATTTAATTATTGGTATGACGGCAATTTGTCAGCATTAAGAGACCTTCTGCCACAAAACGTATATGAAAGCATCGACCCCGGGAACCGATGGTTTGCGCCAGTGCATCAATTAGTCAGGCAGATGGCTGAGTTTTCGGGAAAAGATGCCGCAGGATTACTTGATTTATCACATAATGATTTCAATCAGCTGATTGGACAACTCGGGACGGATAACCAACTAGATGTGGAACGTCTGCGCGACATCAGGGATCTTTATGCACACCTCAAAGAAAAGTATTCTTTTGAATCGGTTAATATTATTCAGCTTCTCAAAAAGTACCCCTTTATTCACCCAAAAGACATTGACAAACTGGAGAAGGCGTTGCGGAAGAATGATTTTGGACAATCGTTACGGCTCATCTATTCTTTTATGGATAAGCTGAAAAAAATCATTTTCAACCCGGAAGAAAGCGAAAGTTGGGAGAATATATACCACAAGAGACATATTGCCATAGGAATCCCATCAATGTATGGTGTTTACCGCGAGAATAAATTTGAAGCACTCGGCCTTACATTCAGACTGGAGAAAGTGGCCACCCGACTTATGGAACAGGTTGTTGATACCATAAATCTGGACTATATCTCAGCCAAAACACTTGAAGAGATCAATGTGATTCTGGAGTATTTCCGCGAAGGACTGGAGCTTGATGGAATTACCAATCAAAGTTTTACATCAAACCTGCAGATGCTGCGTTACAGCCTTACTTCAAGGAGTTTTTCTTTCGATCAGTATATCAATATCTTTCAGTTTATTGCCGAAGACGTCAAACGCATAATCATTAAGTATTTCCTGAAATCTTACGAATATCCGCTCAAAGTGATTGTCCCCCAATTGTTCGATCCCGAAGGCCTTCTCCCCGAGAAAGAGTCGCAGAAGCTGATGAGTCGTAAGTCGGAAGAGTTTCACCGTAATGTTATTGCAGAGGCGTTTTTGGTTCAGCCGCTCGATAATTTCATCAGCCGTATTCTGCATTCTTTGCGTAATATGAGCGGAAGTCTGCACAGTAGCCTGATTAGCGATATTATGTCGTACAACTCTGAATTGGTGATCAGTCCGCTTGACGAACATACGCCCAAAATGGACAATCAGGTGTTTTTGGGCAGCAAGGCATACCATCTGAAAAACCTCCGAATTAATGGATTTCCCATTCCCCCGGGATTTGTAATTACATCCGAAGTCTTCCGGCGTCGTAACGCTATTATGGGTTTAAAGGAGCTAAGAAAAGAGCTGGACGACCTGATCAGAAAACATCTGGAGCGGCTCGAGAAGGCAAGTGGAAGGGGATATGGAAATCCGGAAGAACCCTTGCTGTTGTCAGTTCGTTCAGGAACTGCAATATCAATGCCAGGAGCCATGGATACGATCCTGAACGTTGGTTTGAATGATGAACTTGTGGAAGCCATCAGCCAACAGGAAAGATACAAATGGTCAATATGGGATTCATACAGGCGGTTGTTGCAGAGTTGGGGAATGGCAAACGGTATCGAAAGGGACACTTTTGATCAGGTGATGAGTAATTTCAAACGTGAGTTGCAGGTAACCAAAAAACTTGAGTTCGAACCATCTGACATGAAGCGCATCGCAATGGCATATAAAAAGGTTCTTGCTGATTATAACGTTGTTTTCGAGGAGGATTTGTTCAACCAACTGATCCAAACCATCAATATGGTCTTCGAGTCATGGTCGTCAGAGCGGGCATTTGTTTACCGCAGACACCTCCAGATCTCTGATAACTGGGGAACTGCAGTGATTGTGCAGCAAATGATCTTTGGCAATTTGAATAATAATTCGGGCACAGGTGTTATCTTTACGCAAAACCCGCAACGCGAACGACCGGGTGTGCATCTCTACGGCGATTTTACCATGCGAAGCCAGGGTGAAGACATTGTTGCCGGACTTGTGAAACCGCTTCCAGTGAGTGAAAGTCAAAGACGATATGCCAACATTCAGGCAGCTTCCATGCAAACAATTTATCCATCCATTTATAAAAAGCTTTTCGACCTTGCCATCGAACTTACCGAAAATCATGGGTATAGCCCCCAGGAAATCGAATTTACTTTCGAGTCGGACAAGCCCGAAGATCTTTATATTTTACAGACCCGTGATCAGGACCTACGGATTGACCAGGAAATCTACCGATTCAGTCTTCCACCTGAAGAAATGGACATCATTGGACGAGGTATCGGTATTGGCGGTGGCGCCATGAACGGTCTTGCCGCTTTTGACGAACAGGATATGGAAGAACTTCGTAAACTGAATCCTGAAATGAAAATGATACTCATAAGGCCAGATACCGTGCCTGACGATATTGGCATGGTGTTTACATGCGACGGACTACTCACGGCAAGAGGCGGCGCAACTTCTCATGCTGCCGTAACAGCAGTAAGGCTCGGCAAAACCTGCGTTGTTAACTGCAGCAGTCTGATGGTTGATGAGGACGCCAAAATGTGCCAGTTCGATGGGCGAACAATTCATAAAGGCGAGTTAATTTCGATAGATGGAAGACTTGGTATCATCTATCTGGGTCATTATAATATTGAACAATCTGTAATGAGTGAGTCAGATTATTTCTGAAAGTAACCGCTGAACAGAAGACGGATTCTTAACGAAAGTTTTTTGAGAATGATTCTTATCTTGCTGTATGGTTGGAGTTTAACAGCTTCGCTTAACCTGAAATGAATCAACACATAATCCGGCTCACGGTGAAAAAGTGAATATGCCTTGTATTGAACTAATTGGAGGCCGGCTTGTGATGCATCTCTGATGAGTTGTTCCGCATCAAGTGACTGATCAATAATCTGTAAAGTTTCCGGGTGATGTTCGCGATAATAGTTGAGAGCCAACGGATGAGGTATATGAATTAAAAGAACAGAGCCTGCATGCATATGCTGTGCGAGCGTTTTGAACAGTTCAGGATGTTGCTCAACAGGGATATGTTCCATCACATCGGGCAAGACGATAAAATCGAAAGGATTGCGATGCACAAACCCTTTCATGTCTGTGACCACAAACTGAATATTGGTTTTTCCGGCAAGCCTGTTTTTAGCCATTTCTATTGACCTGCTGCTGATGTCGGCTGCAACCATGCTTCCTTTACGGATAAAACTTGCAATAAGACCTGTTAAAGTACCTATGCCACAGCCTGCTTCAAGTACATGGTGCCCTTGCCTGAGCCCTGCCTCAATCATTAGTTGCATTAGTTTGTAATGCCTCAGATTGACACCTGTTTCTTGTTGTTTCGAAGAGAATTCATCATAGAATGCTCCGATGTTTTCTTTGGTTGACATCATTTACTGCGTTAAAGTCAGATTTTCAAAAAAATTATCTTTCAATGTTTTATTAATCATTCAAAGCTGCAATAGCTTCAAGTTCGATAAGCGCGTGATAACGCAGCGGCCCTGATGGTATGATGCAACGCACTGGTTTATGAGTTCCGAAAAAAGCAGCGAACACTTCGTTTACCTCAGACCACAAATGAACATCACTTATATAAATGCGTACCTGAATAACCTGATTTCTGTTGCTGCCAGATGTCAGCAGGATTTGGTCTAATTTATCGAGCACAAGTTCTGCCTGATTTCTAATTCCCGCCGGCATCAGATTGTTGTTTTTGTGATCCAAAGGCAACTGTCCCGAAATATACAAAAGACTATTGTGCTCAATAGCTTGTGAATAGTGGCCGTTGGCTTGAGGCATCAGATCTGGTTCTATAATTCTCATGTATCGTTTTGTTTAATGCTTTAGCATGAAAGTTGTGAAGGTGTCATCAGGCTTCAACCTGACTATGAACAGATAAATCGTCAGTCAGACTTTCTGAGTCATTGGAAAGGTGTTTTGATTACTAATAGTTAGTCAATGTTTAATCAATAATTGTTAAAAAACCAACGCCTCCATTCTGTGCAGGAGGAGTTCATGCTGCAAATGTAACAACAATGGTTCAGGAAATAATGAAACAGGATGTTTATCCATATTGCTAAACATGTTAAGGGAATAATCAAGGACTGGATTGACCGGATACTCGTCCAGATGCAGAACTTTTTCTTTTCTTTAGGGCCGTTGAGCCTTCTAGCAGATGAATGATTCATGCATCAGCTGTTGTTTGTCTGAATTTCAATCCGGTGCTGTCTTCTACCTCTTGCGCAGGATGAAGGATATTTGCTAATTTTGCCCCATATGAAACACATCAGGAACTTTTGTATTATTGCTCATATTGATCACGGAAAGAGCACCTTAGCCGATAGGCTGCTGCAGTTGACAGATACGATAGCCGTAAGAGACCAGAAAGAGCAGGTGCTGGATAGCATGGACCTTGAGCGTGAGCGCGGAATCACCATCAAAAGTCATGCTATCCAAATGGAATATCTATTCGAGGGTAAGCAATACATACTTAACCTGATCGATACTCCCGGGCACGTTGATTTCAGCTATGAAGTTTCGCGAAGCATAGCTGCCTGCGAAGGGGCTTTGCTTGTGGTAGATGCAACACAGGGTATTCAGGCACAAACCATATCGAATTTGTATCTCGCTATGGGTCATGATCTTGAAATCATTCCGGTGATGAATAAGATTGATATGGACAGTGCTATGCCCGATGAAGTGGAAGATCAGATCATCGACCTGATTGGCTGCGACAGGGAAGATATTATTCGTGCAAGTGCAAAGACAGGCTATGGTGTAGACCAAATTCTGGATGCCATTATCAGGAGAGTGCCAGCTCCGAAAGGCGATCCTGAAGCACCTCTGCAGGCCCTCATCTTCGACTCTGTTTTCAATTCCTTTCGCGGAATTATCGCCTATTTCAGGATTATCAACGGCACACTGTCTAAAGGAGACCACGTAAAGTTTATTGCAACCGAAAAAGAATATGATGCCGATGAGATAGGTGTGTTGAAACTCAAACAGATTCCAAAACAAACACTATCAGCAGGCGATGTGGGCTATATCATTTCAGGTGTTAAAATTTCAAGCGAAGTTAAGGTTGGCGACACAATAACACACGTTGAACGTCCTGCAGAAAAGGCGATCGAAGGGTTCGAAAACGTGAAACCTATGGTTTTTGCTGGTATTTATCCTGTTGATGCTGATGACTATGAAGAACTCAGAGCCTCCATCGAAAAACTACAACTAAACGATGCATCACTGGTGTTTGAGCCAGAGTCATCAGCTGCACTGGGATTTGGTTTCCGCTGTGGTTTTCTGGGTTTGCTCCACATGGAAATCATTCAGGAACGACTCGACAGGGAGTTTGATATGGATGTCATCACAACTGTCCCCAACGTTCAGTTCAAAGCATACACTACTGCCGGCGACATGATAGAGGTACACAACCCAAGCGGTCTGCCCGATGCCAACCACCTTGATTTTATTGAAGAGCCTTTTATTTTGGCTCAGATTATTTCCAAAAGTGAATATCTTGGTGCTATTATGACCTTGTGTATCGATAAAAGGGGCATACTGAAAAATCAGGTATATATCACTTCCGACAGAGTCGAAATAACCTTTGAAATGCCATTGAGCGAAATTGTTTTTGACTTTTATGATAAGTTGAAATCAATCTCAAGAGGATATGCTTCTTTTGACTACCACATTATCGGATACCGCCAGGCAAGTCTTGTGAAACTTGATATCCTGCTGAATGGAGATTCAGTAGATGCTTTGTCAACACTCATTCACAGGGACAATGCCTATGTCTTTGGCCGAAAAATGTGCGAAAAACTCAGCGAACTTATTCCGAGACAGCAGTTTGATATTGCCATTCAGGCAGCCATCGGATCAAAGATCATTGCCCGTGAAACAGTCAAAGCCCTGAGAAAAGACGTTACTGCAAAATGCTATGGTGGCGACATCAGTAGAAAACGGAAGCTGCTTGAGAAACAAAAAAAAGGTAAAAAGAGAATGCGACAGGTTGGAAATGTCGAAGTTCCGCAGTCGGCTTTTCTCGCTGTTTTGAAACTTGATTGATTTTTTTTTTACTTCCTTTGTAACTATTCGGACTTTAGTCCGTCATGAGCCTGGGTTTATCCAATGTGCCTATGACCCGGAAAGAGTACAATCAATGTGTGGAATCTTATGCGGATGGAGTGTATCGTTTCATCCTGAAACAGATACGTGATGTTGAAAAGGCACGTGATATTGTTCAGGAATCGTTCGCCAAGGTGTGGCAAAAAGTTGAAGAAGTAAATAGCGAAAAAGCCAAAGCATATCTTTATACCACAGCCTACCGAACCATGATTGATCAGATCAGAAAAGATGAAAGAATCCAACGGCTTGAACCTCATCATCATTCATTTTCCAGTGTGAAGAATGCCTATTCTGATTTGAAAGAGGTTTTGGATGAGGCCCTTGAGAAGCTTCCGTCGGTACAGAAATCGGTGCTGCTTTTGCGCGATTATGAAGGTTATTCATACGATGAAATCGGTCAGATAACCGGATTGGGAGAAGCACAGGTAAAAGTGTACATCTTCAGGGCGAGAATGAGCCTCAGAAATTATATCAGTTGTTTGGACACAGTAATGGATGAACATTGATATGAAGATCACAATTGAAAATTACGAAGCATGGTTGCTCGATTTCATCGAGGGAAGGCTTGAGGAAAAACAGGCAGAAGCACTAAAATTGTTTATTTACAACCACCCTTTCCTGGGAAGTTGGGATGAACTCACAGGTAGTATGCCTGCAATTGTTCCTGAATATCAGGTTTTTGACGAGAAGGAATCGTTGAAGAAACCCGAAATTGTCGCTTTTGGAAACATCAATGAAACGAATTACGAATACTATTTCATTTCATCCATTGAAGGCTTATTGAACAAGCAGGAAGCCAAACATCTCAGGATTTTTTTGAAAGCTAACCCTGATTTTGTTAAAGTCTATCGCATGTATGAGCATACAAGATTAACACCTGACCATACTGTATATTTTCCTGCTAAAGAATCTCTTAAGGTTAATACGGCTGAGATTGTGGTAAACAGACAACTGGTCTGGAGCAGCGTTGCCGCAGCATTGGTTATACTTTTCAGTGTCTCCTGGTGGTTTTTCGGGCCATCCAAAGTACCTCAGCCCAAACATCAACCCCCGATTGTAAGTGGTATAAATCCGATTTCTGATGCAAAGCCGGCAGAAATTGCCGAAACCTATGCTGCCAATAGCATTGAAACAGCAACAACAAAGGCTGTGCAACAAAATCCGGCTGTTGAAGCCTCAGAAGCAGTTTCTGATGAAGAGGAAGTTTCTTTCAGGCATGAGGTGTTGCCTGTTATGGCAGCCATCCTTTCTGATGCCATATCATTAAGAACCGGCGGGTCGCCCGTTTATGTCCATCCGTTGTCTGCGAGCCAGATGCTGAAGCAAAATCATGGACAACTGGCCTCATCTTCTCAACCTGAACGCAAACCTGTTTTGGGTCGAATTGTTGAAAATGCTGCAGAGAAACTCGCTGCTAACCTGCTTCCTTCAGCTTTAGTCGACAGAAAGCCCGAGACGGTTGAATCACAGCAGGGCAAGAGTTCATTGCTATGGGATTTGGCTTCTGCCGGAGTAAAAACGTATAATATCCTTACCGACAAAGAAGTTCTTTTCACTAAAGCACACGACAGCCAGGGAAATGTTTCAGCAATAAAACTACAGTCAGACAGAATAAATATTGCCAGAAGAATAGGCTCAGCCGGTGAGTGATTTATTTTTTGCTGAAGTGCTGTAACTTTTTATTCCCGCCTTCCGTCACAGGATGAAAATAAATTAAACATCATGAAAACTTTACTTAAATCAATTGTCATCGTGCTAATGATCACCTTCATTTTTGCCGGCAATATTATTGCCCAGCAAAAAGGGAATGGTAATGTGTCAGTAAAAAATTATGAAACAGCAGCTTTCGACAGGATCTTGGTTGGAGGAACCATGAAATTGGTCATTCTTCCTTCCGAAAATCATTCAGTGAACATTGAAACTGATGATAATCTGTTCGATAAAATTCAGGTAGTTGTTAAAGGAAGCACACTTGAGATCATTCCAAAGAATATCAGTAATGCAACAAAACTCCAGGCCACGGTTTCTCTGCCTTCTTTAACCGGACTGAAAGCTGAAGGTGCCACCGATGTCAGCAACACAGAATTGATCGAAGGCGAAAGCCTTGAGCTGGAAGCCAGTGGTGCATCAAAACTCAATCTGGCACTTTCTTATGTGAACCTGGTCTCCAATATCTCGGGAGCAGCGAAACTTACACTAGATGGCCATGCAGAAAGCCATAAAGTTAACATGAGTGGTGCTTCAAAACTTGCAGCACTTGACCTTGAAACAGAGAATTCTGTAATTGTAGCAAGTGGTGCCAGTTCGGCAAAGGTTTGGGCAGTTGAGCGTCTCGATGCTAATGTGTCTGGTGCCGCTTCGGTTAGTTTCGATAAACAACCCATGGAATACAACCTTAATGACAACACTTTCAGAACAAAGATTCCGGGTGTGGCTTCAGATATAGCTGAAGGAGATTCTGTGACTGTTAAGGTTGGAAACATCAATGTTAAAGTGATCGAAGGTGATACGACAAGGGTAAACATCGGTGGATTGAATATCGAAGTTGACGAAAAAGGTAATGTAAATGTTAACCGGAAACGCCGTCACAAATTCAATGGGCACTGGGCAGGTGTGGAATTGGGACTGAACGGCTATCTGACACCTGATTTTAATATGAGTTTCCCTGCAAGTCAATCTTACCTTGACCTCAGGATGGAGAAAAGCATCAACGTGAACCTGAATTTTTATGAGCAGAACATACCTTTGAGCAAATCCGGTACTTTTGGTCTGGTCAGTGGTTTGGGATTGTCATGGAACAATTACAGATTTTCGAGAAATACACTTTTGGTTTCCGATTCATCTGTGTTCAAAGGTTATCTGATGGAAGGTGCATCAGTGCGGAAAAGTAAGTTGGTTAACCTTTATCTGACACTTCCTGTTTATTTTGAAATACAGTCGAAGGGTACAAAAACAAAAGATAAATTTCATTTTGCAGCCGGAGTTGTTGGTGGCTGGAGAATCAGTACACACACAAAAATCTATTTCAACGAAGCTTCAAAAGAGTATCGGCTCAGGAATCCCGAAACAAATGAATTGTTGCCTGTGGTGAAGCAAACACCCGGAAGTTCAACACGCAATATTGTTAAGGATCGCAGCAGTTTTCACCAACACCCCTTTAAGCTTGATGCAAGCGTGCGTGCAGGCTGGGGAATCATAAACCTTTATGCGAATTATTCATTAACCAGCATGTTTATTAAGGACAAAGGGCCGGAATTATACCCGTATTCAGTGGGTATTAGCCTCTCAGGTTGGTAATTCAGGGCTTGGAATAATAATGTATGTGGCGCCGGCTGTGTGTATAGCAGCGGCGCCACAGTTTTTTTTGTGAAGGTACTCAGGTGTATGATAGCCTCCCGGAAAAGTTACACAACAGCTTTTTCTTCGAGTTGTTTTACAATGTCGAAGGTGTCGCTGGCAATCATAAGTTCTTCGTCAGTGGGTATAACAATTACAATAACTTTGGAGCCGGGAAGAGTAATAACTTCTTCTTTACCGCGCGATTTTAATGATTTTTCGACATCAAGGTCAACACCGAAAAATCCAAGGCCTTCGAGTGAACGTGTGCGGGTGACTGTGTCGTTTTCGCCTATACCACCTGTAAACACTATCAGATCAACCCCGCCCATTGCGGCAGCATAAGCTCCGATATATTTCTTCACACGATATTGGTACATTTCCAATGCTATACGTGCTCTTTCATTGCCCTGATTTGCTGCTTCTTCAATGTCGCGCATGTCGCTCGAAACACCAGATACGCCAAGCATTCCCGAGAACTTGTTGACCATCACGCTGGTGTATTGAATGCTCGTTTCCTCTTTATCGGCTAAAAACAACAGGGCCCCTACGTCGAGATCGCCACAGCGGGTTCCCATCACCAGCCCTTCGATGGGGGTCATACCCATTGTGGTATCGACCGATTTGCCGCCCTGAATGGCAGCCATTGATGCGCCATTTCCCAAATGACATGTGATTATGCGTTGAGCTGCATAGTCCAAACCCAAAACTTCGCAGGCTCTTTTGGATACATATTTATGACTGGTTCCGTGAAAACCATAACGTCTGACTTTATATTTCTCATAAAGTGCATATGGAATTCCATAGAGGTATGACTTAGGAGGCATCGTTTGGTGGAACGCTGTATCAAAAACTCCAATTTGCGGAATTTCGGGCAGCAGTTCTTTCATGGCATAAATTCCTTTCAGGTTAGGGGGGTTGTGCAATGGGGCAAGTTCAACGCATTCCTCAAGGGCATCAATCACCTCATCTGTAATATAAACGCTCCCGCTGAATTTTTCGCCTGCATGAACTACACGATGACCGACAGCGTCAATTTCATCCAGATTGCGTATAGAGCCATATTTTTCGCTGATAAGTACTCCGAGCAGGTATTCGATTCCAGCCTGATGATCGAGTATTTCACCTTCGAGTTTAGCTTCAGTTCCGTCGTTTCTTTTATGCTTGATAGCTGCGCCTTTGAGGCCAATCTTGTCAACGAGACCTTTAGCCAAAACGGTTTTTGAGGGCATTTCAAACAACTGGTATTTAATTGATGAACTTCCACAGTTCAGCACAATGATTTTCATATGGTCTTTATTTCTGAATGATATAACTATTTTATAACCGCACAACTTACTGTTTGATCCTGAGGCTTTCCGGATAGGTAGTTATAGAATCCTCTGTTGACGTGTTTTCCGAGATAACCTGCCCGTACAAGACGCTTGATTATAGGGGAAGGCATATATTTTTTTTCGCCAAATTCCTGATACAGGTTTTCCATGTATTTGAGCACCTTATCCAGTCCGATGCGATCAGCCATTTCGAAAGGTCCGTATAAATGACCGGTCGATTCTTTCACGGCCAGGTCGATATCCTTTACTGAAGCCACACCTTCCATCAAAATCTCACATGCTTCATTAACTGTTGTCACCATCATTCGTGTACTGATGTTGCCCGGGGATTCATTCAGGGTGATGATGCGTTTGTTGATCATTCCGGCGAATTTGACCACTTGCTGGAAGGCCTCTTCAGATGAGCGGATTCCCCTGACTACTTCAACAACATGTGTTTTATAAATAGGCAGAATGAAATGGATGCCCAATGCACGATCAGGATACTGAAGCACTTCGGCCAAGTCGCTGATCATTAATGTGGCAATATTGGAAGCAATGATTGCGTCGCGTCTTACTACAGATTCAACCTGTCTGAAAATCTCACGACGAAACTCAATGCTTGTTCCTCTTTTTCGCGAACTGATCGACTCAATGACGATGTCGCAATCAGCCAGATCAGCGAATCTGGTCGTGCCTTTGATGCGGCTCATGATTGCCCTTTTTTCGCCCGGAGTAAGGCCCCAGTGATTAATTACATCATCGAGCTGTTCGCCCAGTTGCTGGTATATTTCCTGGACACGTTCTTCGCTTGTGTCGAGAAAAATAACATCAATGCCATATTCGCTGATGGTACGGGTGATTTCTTGCCCAACAGCACCACATCCAACCACACCGACCTTCTGAATCATGCCTTTGGGCTGGATGCGCTTCCCAAGACTGAATTCTGATAAACTCTCACTCATAAATGTATCTTTTCTTTGTGTTCAATAATTTCTTTTTTCAGTCCGATCGCCTGATTAGCTGTAATGGAAATCAGATTAATGATGTCATCTACCGAACATCCGCGCGAAAGGTCGTTGATTGGTGCCGCCATACCCTGAAGTATGGGGCCGATGGCTTCGGCACCAGCCAGGCGTTGAACTAATTTGTAGGCAATGTTTCCGGTTTCAAGTGAAGGAAAGACAAGAACATTAGCTTTTCCTGCAACTGCTGATCCGGGAGATTTTTTAATTCCTATACTTTGAACAATTGCTGCATCAGCCTGAAGTTCGCCGTCAACCCGCAAATCGGGCCTGAGTTGACGCACGAGTGCGGTGGCTTCGATTACCTTGTCAGCTTTAGGATGTTTTGCACTTCCTTTGGTAGAAAAACTCAGCATGGCAATTCGCGGTTCGATACCGGCAATATTTCTGGCTGTTGAAGCTGAAGCAATCGCAGTTTCGGCCAGTTCAACAACAGATGGATCAGGATTAACAGCGCAATCTGCAAAAATCATAATTCCCTCTTCGCCATATTGTTTATTGCCGAAAACCATGATAAATGCACCTGAAACAGCACTGAATCCCGGAGCGGTTCTGATGATCTGAAATGCCGGACGAAGCACGTCGCCAGTTGCGTTGTCGGCGCCGGCCACCTCGCCGTCTGCATAACCATTTTTAATGAGCATTACACCCAGGTATAAAGGATCTTCGATAAGTTTCAGTGCCTGATGAAGTTCTAATCCTTTAGATCTACGTAGATCGGCAAGTGATTCGGCAAGCTCAAGCTTCAGCGGATGATCGGTCGGATCAATTATAATGGCATTTTTGATTTCTTTCAAACCCCATTGTTCTGCCTTGTTACTGATGTCAACAGGGCTGCCAAGTAAGGTGATTTGTGCCAATCCGGCTTTGATGGCTTCATTTGCAGCTTTCAGGGTGCGCTCCTCCGTTCCCTCGGGCAATACAATTCTGGCGCCTTTGTCTTTTGCCTGAATACGGATCCTAGATATTAAATCCATTTGTGATTAAATGTCGTGGACATACAATAATTTCTTCGCAAAAGTACCGATTTTTTCATAAACGGGTTAATTTTCTGTTATAGGAATAACAATGATTTAATAGACTAAATAACTGATAATTAGAATAATATTTTACCAGCCTTTGTTTATAATGAGTATAAATTGTAGTTTTGCACCGAAACTGGTTTTCACCGGATACAATGGTCCAATCAATCGACATCATCTGGGATTTAGCGCCTTACCCTTGTGACTCTGTACAAGGTGATTCGGTTATATGGCAGGCTGAAACACCCGTTTTTTTTCCTAAACCAATGAAATCGCCGCAAGAGGCTACAGAGTGGTTTGTGCAAACCAAACCATTAGCACGGTTTGAGTATCTGGAACGAACCAGGGTTCACTCTGTTGATGGATGGATTGTCATTGGAACACTGATGTTTCTGTTATTGATCGTTTTGTCAAAACAGTTTAATCCACGCAGATTTTTTTTACTGCTCACGGCTGGTTTCAGCAGCAACGGACTTCATCAACTTCTTCGTGAGTGGAATCCTACACGCCATTTTTTTGCCCTGGTTTTTACACTGGTTTATATTTTTTCGGTATCCTTGTTTTCAGCCTCTTTGATTCCGTTTTTTTTAGGCGGAAGTTCAGAGTCTTATGCTGATACTTCATCAGCAGCAATCCCAATGCTGATGATCCTTGTGGGATCCGTTGTTTTATTCAGGATAATTATGGCATGGTTGCTGGGATTTCTGTTCGACAGCTCTGAACCAGCAACCTTCTACCTTGCCAACATGCTGTCGCATTTATTGGTTTTTTCAATTGTTGCTATGGTTTTGGCTATAGTGGTCACGTATATGCCGCTCAATCTTTTTTGGTATCTGAGTCTTTTTATTTCCGCGTTACTGCTTATAATTAGCTTGTTAAGAAGTCTGATGATTGGTTTGTCGATGCACAGATATTCGGGTTTGCTAATTTTTTTATATCTTTGCGCCCTTGAAATCGTTCCTGTACTGGTCTTAATCAAATCGATCGGGCTTATAAGCGCAAGAAGTTTTACCGGGTGACCTTATAGGTGCCTCAATCAAAATGCGGATATAAACGATTGATTGTTACTTGGTGCAGCCGACAGGAATCTTTTGAGCCAAATTGTTTTTTGATAGCTAACAGCGGAAGCCCAATCACTAAAATGAAGATCAAAAATATTCTTGTTTCTCAGCCTAAACCGGTCGAATTGGATAAATCGCCCTATGCAGACCTTGCCCGCAAATTCAACCTGAATATTGATTTTCATAAATTTATCAAAATTGAAGGCGTTGCTGCCAAAGATTTCAGAAAGGATAAAGTATCTTTGGCCGAGCACAATGCAGTGATTCTGACCAGCCGCAACTCAGTTGATCACTTTTTCAGGCTTTCAAAAGAAATGCGCTTTGAGGTGCCTGAAACGATGAAGTATTTTTGCATCTCCGAGTCAACCGCCTTTTACCTTCAGAAGTACGTTCAATACAGAAAAAGAAAGATTTTTTACGGCAAGCAAAGTTTCGCCGAATTGATGGAGATCATCAAAAAACACAAGGATGAGAAGTTTCTTTTGCCCTGTTCCGACATACACAAAAGTAGCATGACCGATATGCTTGACGAGTCGGGTGTGTTTTACTCAAAGGCTGTGATGTATAATACTGTAGCCAGCAATCTTTCAGGAATCAAGATCGAAAATTATGATATGCTGGTGTTTTTCAGCCCAGCAGGGATAAAATCGCTGGTTAAGAATTTTCCGAATTTTAAACAGGGCGACACCATTTTTGGTGCATTTGGCGAATCCACCTCTCAGGCAATCATCGATGAGGGCTTTACACTTCATATAAGTGCCCCTACTAAAACATCCCCTTCAATGACTATGGCCATTGAGGAGTTCATCGAAAATGAAAACAAAAAAACACGGAAGAAATAAGCCGGTCCGTAGATCACCTTCAATTGCTGTCGTACCCGAAATGGACAGTTATTCTCATGTAAAATGAATGATTCATGCCAGAGATTGCCTAAATCCGATAGGCTGTACGGGCGGGATGCCGTAAATGAAGTCTTTGGCAAAGGAGAACATTCATTTGTTTATCCTTATAAGTTTTACTGGAGGCTTTTTCAGCACAAGCAAGGTGCACTTCGTTTTTTGGTTTCGGTGCCCAAAAGAAATTTTAAGAAAGCTGTTGACCGTAACCATATTAAGAGATATACACGTGAGGCATGGCGCAAAAATAATCAGATGTTGAAGAATGAGTTGTTTGCCACAAATACATGTCTTGAAGTCGGGTTGGTTTATGTAGGAAAGGGTCTGCCCGAATTAAAGGAAGCTGAAGCCAAAATAATCCTAATTTTACAGCGTTTATCAGTTTTCCATGCGCATCATCAAAGCAATAGCGTCGGGCATTCTCATTCTGATCATTAGGGTGTATCAATATACCCTGTCTCCGTTTTTCGGACGATCGTGCAGATATGTGCCAACCTGCTCAGTGTATAGTGTGGAAGCGATTCAAAAGCACGGCCCACTCAGAGGGAGTTGGCTGGCTTTTAAAAGAGTTATTTCGTGTCATCCCTGGGGCGGAAGCGGTTATGATCCCGTGCCCTGAAACAATTTATTGATATGCAGCGGGCTTTATTCTATTTGGTATTCTTTGTTTTTTCAGGTACTATTATTCAGGCACAAAACAATAACAACTTTGAATTATCAAAGAGCATTGACATTTATATGAGTCTGCTAAAGGAACTCAACCTTAACTATGTTGATGAGATTGATCCAACGAGCCTGAATAAGACAGCAATTGAGGCTATGCTGAATGCACTTGACCCTTACACGGTTTTTATTCCTGAATCGCAGATTGAAGAGTTTCAGCTGATGACCACAGGTGAATACGGCGGAATAGGTTCATTGATACAGCAATCGGGTGACTATATAATCATTTCAGAACCATATGAGGGATTTCCTGCTCAGAAGGCCGGCCTAATACCTGGCGACAGACTGCTCGAAATCAACGGGTTGAATATGCAGGGGAAAACAAGCCAGGAGGTTAGCGAGATACTGAAAGGGCAACCGGGTACATCGATAACCATAAAAGCTCAGCGGGAAGGTGAATCAGAGCCTTTCACAAAGCAACTTATCCGAGAAAAAATCCGTATCGACAATATTCCTTATCATACTGTTCTGGCAGGAAGCATTGGATATATCAGGCTTTCGGGTTTCACGCAAAAAGCTGCTGCTGAAATGAAAGAGATTTTTATGGCGATGAAAGAGGCACATCAGCTGAAAGGATTAATCATTGATCTGAGAGGCAATGGAGGTGGATTACTCAATGAAGCGGTTGATATTACGAATTTGTTTGTGCCTAAAGGAGAAATCGTTGTTACGACCAAAGGAAAAACTTCGGAGCAAAATACGGTACACCGTACACGTATGTCACCTGTGGATACGGAGATCCCTATTGTAGTGCTGGTAAACGAAGCCAGCGCATCTGCAAGTGAAATTGTTGCCGGGGCTTTGCAGGATTTTGACAGGGCAGTAATTATAGGTCAGCGTACTTTTGGAAAAGGTTTGGTGCAGAATGTTGTTCCATTGTCCTACAACACCCAGTTAAAAATAACAATAGCTAAATACTACATTCCTTCAGGAAGATGCATTCAATCAGTTGATTATGCAGATAATAATCCGGCCCTCAACGGCACTGCCAGCAAAGAAACAGTAGCAGGTGAATTCAAAACACGAAAGGGCAGGATGGTGACCGATGGTGGTGGTATTGTACCGGATATACTCCTTGAACCATTGCAGTTTAGTGCGGTCAGCTCAAATCTTTATGCGCGTAACTTTATTTTCGATTATGCAAATCTATATGCCCGAAAGCACTCTTCAATAGTTGATGCTGAGAGCTTTGGTATTGATGATGAAACATATACCGAATTCGTTGAATTTGTTCAGCAGAAAAACTTCACTTATCGTACTGAAAGCGAGGATATGATTGAAGCGCTCAGAAAAATTGCTGAAGAAGAAAACTATTATCACGCAGTAAGCCCGCATATTACTGAACTTGAAAAACAACTCATTGAATACAAAAAGAATGATATATTCAAACACAGGTCAGAAATTGAGGAAATGCTTAAAGTTGAGATCGCTTCAAGGTATTATTATCAGAAAGGGAAAATTATTGCCTCACTACAGAATGATCCTGAGCTGAAGAAAGCGATTGATGTTGTCTCCGACCAGGAACTTTATGTAAAACTGCTCTTGCCCTGATGTTTACTAATGACTTAAAATGACATATTTTTACAAGAAACAATTTCATTCCGACGCATATTTTGTTGCTTTGCTTTTGCTGGCGATGAGTATTCCTACCTCACGTTTCACTATGAGTGTGTTCCAGTTTACCATTCTGGGACTTTGGTTGTGGTCGGGCTTTTCGTTTGAGGTCACATTCAGATTTTTCAGAAAAGCTAGCTTTTTCAGGGCTGTCTGGTGTTTTTTAGGCTATATGCTCCGACTCACACGAAATAATCTGGTTACTAAGTTTGCCCTGTTTTATCAGAACAAAGTGGCGATGATCTTTGTGTCATTGTTTCTGCTGCATCTGGTAGGTCTAATACACACATCCGACTATCAGTATGCACTCAAGGATCTCAGAACCAAACTGCCTCTACTGTTATTACCGATTGTGCTGAGCACTATGGAACGGATCAGTTTCAACAGGATGAAATTGTTACTTATATTGTATGTTTTGACCGTTTTTACAGGTACTGGCTTTGGATTTATTGAGTACCTGAAACAGGAGTTCACCGATATCCGGCAGATTTCCGTGTTTATTAATCCTGTTCGTTTCAGCCTGAATATTGTATTTGCTGTCTTCATACTCATATGGTTTGTGTTTTACGACCACACCCTGAACTGGAAATGGAGAATAGCTGCTGCGGCTCTTGCTGTGTGGCTGACAGGCTTTTTGTTTCTAATGGAATCTGCAATTGGAATGCTAAGTGTTTTTTTGATTATTGTAGGTCTTTTACTTGTCAGGTTGTTTTTCCTGTCGACAATAAAAGTCAGAGTATTAACTGTGGTTGTTCTTGTTGTGTTGCCTGTAATCGGATATTTCTACCTCAACAAAGTTATACGTGAGCTTACCACTCCGCCACCAGTAGATTATGCACTTCTGGATAACCATACGAAGCTGGGTAATCCTTACGTGCATGACACAATTCATTTCGGAATTGAAGATGGAAAGTATGTAGGTCTTTATCTTTCCCTCGATGAACTTCAGGAAGCTTGGGATAAACGCTCTGATCTGAAATTCAATGGCAGGGACAATGCCAACCAGGAACTTAAATACACTCTTATCCGGTTTATGACTTCACTTAATTTGCGCAAGGATGCAGAAGGATTGGCCGGAATGACTGACAAGGAAGTAAGAATGGTCGAGAATGGCATAGCCAACATTAATTATGTTACCAGCCCAAGTCTTCGCACACGCATCTCAAAAATTTTACTTGGGTACACAATTTATACAAGCCTGAACGATCCAAATGGCAGTTCAGTAATGCAAAGAGTTGAATATCTGAAGGCCTCGTTCCATATTATCAGGCAGCATTTCTGGATAGGAGTCGGAACAGGAGACCTGCCTTTTATTTTCAGAAAAACCTATGAAGAAATAGAATCCCCGCTTCAGCTGCAGTGGCGGTGGCGTTCACACAATCAATACCTGTCTGTTTTCATTGCGTTTGGTGTTTTCGGTTTTGCATGGTTTGTTTTTGCGTTGTTCTACGTGTACTTTAAGTCAGGTATGCACCGCAATTATTTTTATTCGGTATTTTTTGCCATTTTATTACTTTCAATGCTCACCGAGGACACTATTGAATCTCAAGACGGTGTGACGTTTTTTGCCTTTTTCACTTGTTTTTTTCTGTTTGCCGTCAAAAGACCCGAAGAAGAGATTCCGAAAGATGATGCAATTCAGTTGAATCATGTATCTTAGCACCCAATTAACAGCCTGATATGGAAAAACAAGTAATATCACTTGAATTTCAGATCGAGAATGATAGCGCTGCGTTACCGGAACATGATTTAATGCTGCTGGCACAGGCCTCTGAAGCTGCTGACAAAGCCAATGCACCTTATTCGGGTTTTTGTGTCGGAGCCGCTGTGTTGCTCGAAAACGGTCACATAATAACAGGAAACAATCAGGAAAATCCTGCTTACCCTTCAGGTTTATGCGCCGAAAGAGTGGCGCTGTTTTATGCATCAGCTCAGTATCCCGGCGTTGCTGTTAAAGCGATTGCAATAACTGCGCGAAGTCATCACGGGATTATTGACAGACCCATTCCGCCCTGCGGGGCATGCCGTCAGGTAATGGCCGACAGCGAAAACCGCAGTGCTTCCGAAATGCGCGTGATCATGCGCGGACACACCGGTCCGGTTATGATATGCAACAGCATGAGCATGCTGCTGCCGCTATCTTTCGTTGATGAATACCTACCTAAATAATCCATATGATTAGAAAATTTTCCTTGCTGATATTGGCATTCTTGCTGTTCGTTTCGTTCAGAAGCGACAAACCGGCCTACATACTTTACAACAAAACCGGTAAACAAGTGAAGTTTAAAAGACTTATCGAATCCGCAAAGAAAGCGGATGTGGTTTTTTTTGGTGAACTTCACAATAATCCCATCAGTCACTGGCTTCAGGTTGAACTCACAACGGAGTTGCATAATGCCTTTGGAGCCAATCTGGTGATGGGTGCCGAAATGTTTGAAGCCGACAATCAGGAGGGTCTTGACCAATTTCTGAGCTCAGAAATTGACAAGGAAACGTTCAAAAAATCAGTGAGGCTATGGCCTAACTATAAAACAGACATAGAGCCACTTGTTGAGTTTGCAAAAGACCATCAGCTGCGTTTTGTTGCCACAAACATCCCCCGGCGCTATGCTTCAATGGTTTACCGGAACGGTATTGAATCATTGGACACGCTGCCGGATCATGTAAAAGCATGGATTGCCCCACTACCGATGCCTTACGACCCTGAATTACCCGGCTATAAAAACATGCTGACCATGATGGGCGGTACACCCGGACATACTTCTGAAAACTTTCCCAAAGCTCAGGCAATCAAAGACGCTACAATGGCATGGTTTATTGACCAAAACCTGAAAAGCGGACAGAAATTCATTCACTTCAACGGAACCTACCACAGTGATAATTTCGAAGGAATCATTTGGTATCTGCGGAGGCTACGTCCCGAATTGAGCATTATGACCATTGCGACTATCGAAGCAGGTGATATCAGTAAGCTTCCGGATGAAAAGAAAGGCGTGGCCGATTTTATTTTAGCGGTTCCTGAAAACATGACTAAAACCCACTAGGATATTTCTTCTTTCTGATTTCCTGTGATGATGTTGTTGAATACCTCATCCATGCGCATCAGCGATTGCTTCAGTATCTGATTGTATTCTTTCAGTTCCTTGTCACCGGGATGCAATTGCGCTATCAGGTCGCTCATCATCATAGCACTGGTAAGTGGGTTTTTCAAGCCATGAATCAAGATGCTGACCAGTTTCTTTTTGTTTTCGTTAAGTTCGATCAGTTGAACGTTTTGCTCTTCGAGTTGTTTTTTTTGTTCTTTAATTGCGTTATGCTGCGCCTCAATTTCCTGCTTTTGTTTGCTGATTTTGAGGTAGCTCTTCGAAAGTTTGTCTTCTAGTTCATTCATCTCACGCATCCGACGTACCTGAGTAATTAGAATGCCTACAAGCAGACCGGGATGATCCATCATAAAAGGCATAAGTCCATTATTGTTGAGCACAAGCAGCAGACAAGGTTTTTCGGTTGTTACGGATGCAGATCTTTTGTTTTGGTCAATCAGGGCATATTCGCCGAAGACTTCCCCTTCGCCAAGCCGCGTTATCACGTGGTTTCCATCGTGCACCCTTACTTCGCCTTCAGCAATGATGTAGCATTCGCGTCCGATATCACCCTTGCGGAATACAGGCTCCTGCGGACGGGTTCGTTTTTCGGTCAGTTTGCCTGCCAGTTCCTGCAGGGCCGACTCATTGAGCGAACGGAAGACTTCAAAGGTTCGGAGAAGAGCAATTCGCTTTTCAATGGAAATTTCCTGATCTGACATGTGCTGGCTTATGGATGATTATGCGATCACAAAACTACATAAATCACCTAACGTCAAATGAGCTTGCAAGGGTTTTTTTAATCTGATGCGCTGTGATGCTATGTTTTATGTGGGAAAACTTTGCCATGCAAATAGATGAAGTTATTTTATAGTGCTATACAATTTTCTGATAAGGTACATCTATAAGACACTGATAATTATATTATTAAAGAAGATATAGGTGTTTCATTGTCCTTTTCAGTTTTTGAGCCATTTTGAAACTCCTGCATCAGTTCAGGGAAAAACATCCTGAAATCATCAAGGAATTCACCATAATGGATTTTCAAAAAACCAACAGCTTGATCCATCCCTGAGTCAAATCTGGCCCGGCGCGACATGCCATTGAAAACCCGTTGCAGGTCGTTGAGGTTTGCATATCCTACAAGCCAGTTTTGTGCGATCATCCAGGGCAAAATCCTTTTCGACCTTGGAGGAAGTGACGCATAGCGCACAATCAACAGCTTATAAACTCTTGTGGCAAATGCCGACAGGTCCTGATCCGTGTATTCACTCCAATACTTTGCCAGAAAATGATCAAAATATATGTCTGTAACAACTCCTGAGTATTTGCGGAAAGCTGGCTGCAGCCGTTCTATGCTTTTTCTAACCACCGGATGATGGTCAGTGAAATCATCAATCGCCCTATGGAGTAAAACACCTTGCTTTACACCGGGTGAGTATCGTTCGAGCAAATTTCCCTTGATGCTGTCGGCCACAAAATTGCCAAACAGAATGTCAGGATCGTTACCAGAAAGAAAGGCATGTGCGAGAAAATTCATCCGGATTTGCCGTTTATGACCAAATGAGATGAAATCCGATCAAAATCATAACCTCTGGAACTCAAAAGTTGGATAGCCTTTTTCGCCTGCTTCGGAACCTTCGGTAGCATAAAAGTTGACAAACCTAAGTTTGAAGTACATTTCATTTCGTGTGCGCAACACATAGATCTTTTCAGGTTTAACTTCATAAAAAACATTACCTGTCTCAACATCGCCCAGCACATCTTTCCAGTTGTAGCCGACCACATCCAGCTTATCCGAAAATGTAAAAGTACCAATGCCCTGCAAACTGATGCTGTCGAAGGTGCTCATGCTATCGACCGCAACAAAGGTATTAAATGGATTGATGAGCGCTCCTGTAACCAGATATGGATAAGCTGTGCCATCGTTGGTGAACAACAATGTGGTGTATTGTGTAAAGAGCAGGTCGTAGGACTGTTTGGAAGGTTCAGGATACACTTGACTACCACCATTATTAAACGAAAAATATGAGTAATTGGTGTTCGGGTCTTTATCCACTCTGCCCTTAATCATGTTGCTGCCATTGAGGTTGGCCACAGAAAAGTAGTAACTTGAGCCGATAAGGCTGTCGAAAGTGATTTTTCTAAAACCCAGCACATTGCCGAATTCATCGTAACCCCTGTCAATAACATAGACTTCATTTGAATAAGTGGTGTCCGTTCCTTCAATGGTCATCCAGTTGCCAATAGCCGTCGAATCGCGGTTCCCGGAGGAAGGATCAAATAAGTAAGTGAATCCGGCCTGAGACAACACTTCCGACAGGTCATATTTTCCGGTTTGGGCAGCCTTCATAAACCCGGCAGTGTTGAGCATGATGCGGAACCCTTCGGCTGAGTTTTCAAACATCAGGTCGAAATCGGCTTTGTGATTCGTGGAAACAATTGCCTGCTGATCGAGGTCTATGTACACCTGGTATTTGTAATTCTGTGTCATCGGAGCTACCATAGTAATTTTTTCGCCGCGATCATAAGGGATAATTCGCTCATCTTCCTTAAAACAGCCTGTGAACAGAAAAACAATGCCTGATGCCAGAAACAATAGAAACAAAGGATTGCGCATGTTTAGAATTGTTGGAACAAAATATTCAGTTTTACAAAATAACTTCTTCCCCAACCCACCGCCGATGAAGTTGTACCACCTGAGTGTATTCCGCCTGTACCGGTGTCTCCTTTAATGCTGATGTTGGTGTTGTCAAAGAGGTTCTTTGCACCGATCTGCAGATTCAGGCGGTTATTCCACAGTTGTTTTGATACTGAAACGTCCATGGTGTGATATCCATGCATTATGGTTCGGAGGAGGTTTCCGTCGTTGCCGAGAAATACCTCGGGATAATCGCCATTGTATTTATAGTAAACATCGAAACTGATATCGGGTCTTCGCCACAGATAGTTTATGGAACCCAGAATATCATAGGTGTATATGAAAGTTTGCTTATCTGTTGAATGAAGCAATTGTTTCCGACCGGTTTGCCCAATCCCGGTTTTTACCTCTAGCCAGGGATACATCCGGTTATTAAAGTTAAGCTGAAATCCTTGTGTGATCAAGTTGTCCAGATTAACATATGTGTACAATGCCTCTTCAGGGTCAACAATGGCTAAGGTGATGCTGTTGCGTATGTTGTTGTAAAACAGATTTAATTCCACACCATAATCATAAGTAGCTTTCACCTGATGATACTTTAAAGAAGTGTTGATGTTCTGGGAATTTTCTGCCTTCAGATTCTCGTTGCCCCTTATATTATGATTGATATCAACAAATTCGAGGTATAATTCCTTGATCGAAGGGGCTCTGAAACCTTTTGCATAGGATACCCTCAGAGTGAGTGGTTCGCTGATATCCCATCTGGTGTTTAATGAATAGACCAGAGGGGCTATGTATTTGGTGTTGTAGCTGTAGCGAAGACCAGGCTGAAGCATCCACCTGATGCCCGGTCTTATTTTGAAGCTGACGAATGCAGCATAGTCTCCCATAGATTGTTTTCTATCCAAAACCCTTTTCCCTGCCCCATCCTCATAATTCAGGTCGATACCTAACTGATAATTGAAAGGTCCAGACTCGGTGCTTTTACTGAACTCGGCCCTGAGCAGGTATTGACCAAAAGAGGAGGTATCATGATCCGAAAGGTTTTTTGTAAGACTTTTTTCGAGTTTGGTAAGGTCGTTGAAATATGTGTTTTTCCTCCGGTCAAAGTAAGAATAGGATGTCAACACATTCAGAAATCGGTCACGAAACAATGGTGTGTTCAGGTCAAGTTTTGTCGTAAGGCGGTTGATGTTGAAATGACTGTCGAAGGCATTTTCATAATATGGCTTTCTGAGGTTTCCCTTGTCGAGTATAAATTCGTTGAAATAGGAAGTGGTGAACCTTAAACGGGTTGACTGCTGCTGGTAACCAATGCTGGCATCAGCATTGTATTGTCTTTTCGGTTTCCATCTTTTCGAACGGCTCGTATCAACCGGACTATATCCCCCAAAAAAGTTCCTTGCACCTGCAACGGAGGCCGACCACCTGTTTTTCCTTAACGACACATCGCCATTGAAATTATAAACCCCTGCTGATTCAGTATAAGATGTTGCCTGCGCTTTGATTTTATTGTGCTTGTTTTCTTTGGTGATCACATTGATTACCCCGGCAAGTGCATTGCTCCCATAAATCACCGACATAGGACCTTCAATAATCTCGATGTGTTCTACATTGTAAAGGTTTAACTGTCCCAGATCTATATTACCGTTCATCCTGCCGATTACCGGTACACCGTCAATCAGGAATTTGATGTGCTCTCCACCAAGGCCTTGAAGGGTTATTTTTGATCCAAGCGCTCCGTCATGCGCTGTTCTTATATTCAATTCACCGGCCATCAGTTCCCCCAGGTTCGATGAAGCCTTTCGGTTGATCTGCTTCGATCCGATTACCTTAACCCTGAATATCGATTTGTCAATGGGCTGAGGGGTATATTGGCCTGTGACCACGACCTCATCCATATTATAGACTACGGGCTGCAGTTTTATGGTGAGGCTTTGCCCGGGATTGATTGTATCTGAAAAAGTACGGTATCCAACGTAAGTAACATGGAGGTAACTAAGATGCCTTACTGGATTGGCTGCGACGCCTTCAAAGTTTGTTATGGAAGTGTTAACTTCCTTTTTATCAGCACTTTCAAATTGTATGTGTGCAAAAGGAATGGATTCGGAAGTGCGCGCATCAAGTATCCTGATCACCGCTTCCTGGCTGTGCAGGTTTAGTGCACAGCCAGAAAACAGCACGATCAGGAAAAAGGTCAGTAAGGCCTTCATATTAAATTGCTTTAGTTTACCATTAGTTTCTGAACAGATTCAGTTGTGCCCGAAACTATCCGCACGATATATAGTCCTTTGGAAAAGGTTGTCAGGTCGAGGTTCATTGATGATTGTCCAGGTATAATTGTTTGGTTGTAAATCTGTTTGCCCAGTTGATCGTAAATAATGATGTTGCCTGACAACTGTGTTAAGCCGGTAATGGTGAGCTTATCATTAGCTGGATTTGGATACAACACAAATGAGTTGTCGCCTGATTCAACTTCAGTGTTTCCTACAAGGCTGATTACTTTCTTCAAAAATCCGGTTTTTCCATTTGCAGTACCACCAAAATAGGTAGGGACAAATTTGTACACATTGCCTTCCTGAGTTTGTACGAAATAGGCAAGATCTTCTTCGATAAGCCACGAAAAACTATTCATGTCAAAGTTTTTCCAATTATGGCCGATACGTGTTTTATACAATTCAAATGGAGCAGCTGTCCAATCCTCAAAGTCTTCGTTTACAGGCTGAAACCTGTTGGCTCCAATATTAGCGTTTTGCAGTATGCCAACCACAGGATAATAAGACGGGTTGCCTTCAAGATCATACACGATTGCCATATAACGGCTGAACAGTAGATCCCAGCTATCCTTTGCCGGCTCACGATCCACAACCTGACCGATCATCAATGAGTAGTAAGCAAAAAGCTTTGAAGCGTAATCATTAGCATTGAGCACAACGTTCATCTCATTGGATCCATCAATGTCGGCATATTTGAAATAATATGTATTTGAAACTGAGTTTTTACGCTGTAGCCAGAGTTTTTTGTGAGAACCATTGGGTAATTGAATAACATACAATGAATCGCCAATAACATCGTGGCTGATAGTGTTGTAAACTCCCCAGCCATAATCAGGATGCCCAAGGGAATTGCGGTTGAATGCACCATCTTCCCAAATGGTATCAGAGTTAAATATCGGTGTCCAGGAGTCGATACCGCTAATATTAACCGAGTTCCATCCGCTGGTATCAGCATTGGGATAAGTATAGGCCAGCACACCATTGCCATCATTAATAATTACTCCGGCACTCCAGACATTGGTGTAGAATGCAATGTCCCAATTGCTTCTCGGTTCGGTTTTAATTACTCCGTTTTCAAAACTGTAATAAACATCATTGGCATAACCTTGACCCATGTTTGCTGTGTCGGAAACTGCCTGCCCATTTGCTGTGTTTGTGAATAGGGCAATTAAAACAATGAACGAAAGTGATAGAAACTTTTTCATGAAAATATGGTTTTAATAAACAATTAATTGAACTATAATTCCTTAATAGCAGCTGTTTATACATACAGCTGAATCTTGAATTCTTAAAATACCGGATGAAAATTCGGTTGCGGAACTAAACGCAGTAGGGTGGAGCCCTCAGTATTTTTCGTGTAAACAGCAAGATGCCTGAGGGCTGAAGTTGCAATAGTCCAAGTTCATACTGCATGGCAATGAATTGTACTATCTGGTCAAAATGCACATAGACAGCTTCGGCACTGTTGTTGTCTGTGTTTTGCTTATCGGCAGGTTTAATATGACCGAAATGCCCTGTTTTGCCGTCATCCTTCGACTTAGGTTTTGAAAAAGGGCTATGGGTGTCGAAGAAGTTGTTCCCGAATATCTTTTCCTGATGGTAGGTGATCAGGTCGCCAATCACCATCCAGAAAATGGCGAAAGCCATAATCAACTTGATCAGTTTCGATACCGGGTTTTGTCTATTCATGGCGCATGACTGGCCGCAAAATTAAGCATAAATAAGAATCATCACTCCACAAAACGAACATAAAGGGCGTTATTTAGAAAGGACAGCAAAACAGATTAACAATTAGCAAAGCAGTAAATAACAATAGTTCAACAAATTATGGTGTTGTATCCAAATTTCTTGACTTGTTATAACAACCTATGTTATAAATAAGAGGGGCTAATTCAAGGATTTTTTAAGTATTTTAACCCAATCGCCGATACGTTTGTTGGTAAGCTCTGGCTGGTGGTGGTCGTCAATAACCAGTCCAACAAACTTATCATCCTTTTCAGCCAGTGAGAAATAATAGTTATAGCCTTCTTTCGGCCATTCGCCAACAACAACAGATTTGTCAGGTAAACGACAGTAAAGTGTTCCGAGGCCGTCAACAAAACTCTCAGGATATTCCATCTGATCACCAAGTCCGAAAATTGCAATTTTTTTTCCGGTGAAGTCAATCTGGCCAAGTTCGTCGATGAAATCTTCCCAATCGTCCTGCATATCACCAATGCCCCAGGCAGAGGTTCCAAAAATCAGGTTATTGTAAGATGCTATCATCTCTATAGTTGCTTCTTTTATATTGTGTAATTCAACGGATCCTCCTAGCTCTTTGCTGATTTTTTCTGCTACAACACGGGTTGCGCCTGATGTCGAACCGTAAAATATTCCCACTTTTTCCATGTGTTCTGATTATTTAGAATGATTTTAAATTCGGGCTGCAAAATTACTGTTAATTCAAACAAATAACAAGCACAAAAGGTTTTACAACCGATTTCAGATATTAACCTGTATTTCGATTTTCACTTGATTGCACCAACTGTTTATCCTTGATTTTGTCAATGACTCTTCGTTATCCTGATCAATAGCCAAACCTGCCAGCATTCCTCCCACCAAAGCCCTGGAATTTTTGAAAGAATAATGCTCAGGTGGCCAAAAACCTACAATTATGCTTTTATCTTTTAGTGCTGAGTACAAAAGCCCCAGACCATCCAGAAAGGTTTCAGGATAGTGTACCTGATCTCCTAATCCAAACAGAGCAATCTTTTTCCGGGAAAGATCAGTTTGTTTGATCTTATCAAGAAACTTTTCCCAGTCATATTGCATGTTTCCAAAACCCCAGGTTGGGATTCCAAAAACAAGAAGATCATATGGCTCAAGGTCTTTTGATTGTGCAAATTCAACATTATGCAGTGTGGCATGAGGCGAAAATTCGTTCGCAACCATTTGTGCAACCAGTAGCGTATTCCCGCTGGAAGTTCCATAAAAAACACCTGTTCTGATCATATTTTATTTCCTTGTTCCAGTTCTTCCATACGGATCAGTTTGTTGAGAATAGCATATACGGTTAAGCCTGAAATGGTTCGAATTCCCAACTTGCGTGTGATGTTTTTCCGGTGTGTCATCACTGTATGGGCACTAATGTATAGTTTAGATGCTATTTCAGGATTTGTCCAGCCAAGTGCAATGTACTTAAGTATGGTGTTTTCTCGCTCACTCAGGCTTGTCGATTCATTTTCAGGTAATTGGTTATAACATGCCCTGAAAACATCTTCAAAGGTTTTGATCAAACGCTGTTTTTCAAAAGTGGTGTCGATGACAAAGTCAAACTGACCCAAAACATTGTCTGTAGTCTCATGCTGAATAAGCGCAACAAATATGATAGGATTGTGATCGGGATCTCTTTTTCTTTCAATCAGGAATCCATTAAACAGCTTTGTATTGATGATAACAACCTGAGGCTTTATTTTGTCTAATAACCGGTTGAAGTTAGTTCCAATTTGTTCGTATTCTTCCATGGAAAAAGTAATTCCACAATTTCCCAGCAGGGTTTTTATTCCCTCACGAATCAAATAGGACGGTTCAAAAAGAATGACAGAAAGATGAGCCATTAGTTCAGGTTCTTCTATTGTTTGACTCTTCAAGTTTCAGCTCCATTTGCGAAACCATAGGCACCAATATCAGATCCTCGATGTGTGCATGGTTGTTCAGGTCTTTCTCCAGTTCGAAGAGTTCGTGCAACATATGATTGAAAAGCTTGCTTTCGCGCGGCGAAGGCATGTATTTAATAATTATGTTTTTAAGGTCGAAAAGCTTCGACTCCACATCATCATGTTCTTCTTCATATTGATCTATGGAGTAATCAACGCAAGGGCTGCAGCTTGAATCATCCAATGAATTGAGTGCGCGTTCAAGTGCCAGAATGTAGGGGTAAACTCGTTGTTCTTCGGAGAGTATATGGTTGGTAAGCTCATTTTTGTAATCATGGAAGAATTGCTGAAGCAATATCAGGTGAGTGGATTCATAATCTTTCTCGTCCGATAATTTGTCGATAATACGTTCAATATCAGGTATTTTATATTCTAAATAGTATTTATGTGTTTTTTGCAGATAATCGATCAGCATGCCAACCGGAAAACCCTGAAGCTCACGAACCGGAAAATAAGTCTGATCATGATATGTGTTTACGATTTCGAGGAAAAAATTGAGGTTTACATGATAGTGCTCACAAACTTCCCTGACACTCTTTTCACCAAATCCCAGCTGAATGCCAAACCTGTTGATAACATGCAGCAAATGGTGATTCATATGAATCACATCAGCCATCTTCATTTCCTTGTTAATGTGCATGATAATAATGAGTTGTTGAATAATTTAGAAAGATTCTAAATGACAAAATTACTAAAGAATCATTATTCGTCTGACCATTGTCTCAGGAATTCACGCAATGGGAAATGTGATGCGATTAGCGGAGGTTTGTATTCTTTGTGACTGTAAGGGTATTTTCCGCCGAATTCACTTTGGTTGCAGCTCGCAAACCAATTCAGGTTTTTCAGATGATTAGCAAGATATTCCTGTTCGGGTTGACCCGGAGTTGGTACAAGAAAAGCCTCCCTGCCGGTAGCCATTAAATCCATAAGTGTTGAATAGCCCGAGCGGCAAATAATATGGTCGGCATTCAGAAACAAATCATGCATTTCCCATCCTTTCAGATAGTTGTAAATTTGAATGTTTGGGGCACAGTTAATGATGGTTGTCACATCAGGAAGCCCCCTGAGCAGTTTTAATGGGCATCCACTTTCAGTAAAATGTTTGATGATCGATTGTTCAAAAAGGCTTCTCTGGGGTTCAGGTCCTGAAACAACCGCAAGCACAAAATGGTCTTTTGTTGCTTGTAGGTGTGCGTCATTGACCGATGACAAAAAACGGCTTAGCATACCAATATAACGGATTGGTATTTTAATTCCGTTTTGATTGCTGAGTCTGCCGCTGAGTCTGGGATTTGTTTCAAAATCAGGCACCCAGCACTGATCAAACCGGTTGATTAGCCTATGTATCATATTCTGAATCAGAGGTTCTGCCCATTTGACTTTTTCAGGAAGAGCCAGATTTAACTGATGTGAAATTAAAACTGAGGGCAGGTTTTTATGATAAGCACCATAACGATTGTCAGATATAATGGCATCAATCCTAAGATCTCTGGCTTTTTGAATGATAAAACGATTTTCATGCTTTAGGGAACTTAATAGTGAAGGAGTTTGAAGCACTATACTCATCAACTGACTGTCAGATGCACTATATCTAATATGTATCCCCGGAAATCTGATGTGTTCCAGGGTCGGGAACTCTTGTCTCAGCAAATCAAATGATGCACCATCGGCAGCGATTATCACTTCATGACCAAGTTCAGCAAGATGTTGTATTATTGGAATACATCGGGTTGCATGCCCGATGCCCCAATTTAGCGGGCAGATCATTATCCTTTTGGAAACAGTTGTCACAGTAGGCCGTTTCAGCAAAAGTAGAAATTAAATCCACTTTTCACTGCCGAAGAATAGACACCATCCTTAAGTTATACAGTAACAACCTACTTAGTAATTAGTATATATATATTACTATAAATAACTGTTATACAATTTATTAACATTGTTTTTGAAGTCGAGAAAATCTTGTATTTTTGATCCCATGTCAGAACAGCTTTTGTATCAGATAGCACTTACCCAGATCCCTGGTGTCGGGGATATTATGGGCAAAAAGTTGATTGCATGGTGTGGCAGTGCTGAAGCTGTTTTTGCTGAAAAGCGTCGATCACTGTCCAAAATACCGGGTATGGGTTCGTACACTTTGAATGCAATCCATCAATTTAACGATTTTGGCAGGGCGGAGGAAGAAATTCGGTTCATATATAAAGAGCAGGTAAAACCTTTGTTTTTTACCGATCCGGATTATCCCAAAAGACTACTACATTGTGCCGACAGTCCTATGATGCTTTATTATAAAGGAAGTGCTGATCTTAATGCACAACGCATCATTGCTGTCGTTGGTACTCGTAATGCCACAGAATATGGTCGTTCGCTGTGCGAAAAACTTATAGATGAGCTGGTTGTTTCTGATGTATTGGTAGTGAGTGGTCTCGCTTATGGTATCGACAGTTGTGCCCACCGATCCGCAATCAAGGCAGGTTTGAATACTATAGGCGTAATGGCACATGGGCACGACAGAGTGTATCCGGCAATTAACCGGAGCCTCGCCGAACGTATGCTTGCACAGGGTGGATTGGTGACTGAGTTCCTCAGCCAAACAAATCCTGACAGAGAGAATTTTCCGCGCAGGAATCGCATTGTTGCAGGAATGTGTGATGCTATCGTTGTTGTTGAATCAGCAAAAAAGGGAGGGGCACTGATTACGGCCGACATAGCTAATTCATATAACCGGGATGTTTTTGCTTTTCCTGGAAGGGTAGGTGATCAGTTAAGTGAAGGCTGCAATTACTTCATCCGAACAAACAGAGCGGCTTTGCTCGAAAGTGCTGATAACATAAGATATATTATGGGTTGGGACGATAAAACTCCTGGTAGCGGAAAACAAACCAGACTTTTCAGAGAATTCAATCCTGATGAAAGCAAAATAATGGAGATTTTGAAAACGACAAAGGGAAACGAATGTGGTATTGACGACCTGATGCTACGCAGCGAATTGCCAGCCTCCAAAGTAGCAGCTATACTATTGGGTTTCGAATTTGAAGCGATTGTGACTGCCTTACCGGGTAAACGTTACCGCTTATCTTGAAGCTGTTGTTCTGATTAATTTCCTTTTGCTTCTTCAGAATACCTCAGATTCATTGCCTTAACTGCAAGCAGCAAACCAATAAACAACAGTCCGATTCCGTAAAAAAGCAGAATTGTTTTGTCGGAGGTAAGGAACGAGAAAAAGAAGAATCCATGGAAAAATGAGGCAGAACCCAGTCCGGTAAACGAATCTATTAATCTGTTCTTTCGCATTTTGCCCATTCCGACAAAAAAGCCCATGATGATTGCGAACATAATATTTGCAAGCGGATAGGTGAAGAGGAACAGTTTTTCGACATTGCGCGCGAAGAAACCGAATTCGTAAAGTGGCAGTGTGATGATCGTGAATCCAAGTGCAATTATTATTGAATATATAACGCTGTCGAAAGGACTACGGAAATGTTTCAAGGGTAAAAATACATAACGTAACACCAGAAATTTTCCCAGCTCAGAGCCGAAACCAATGATAACAAATGAGAAAAAAGCACTTCGTTTGAGGTTTTTTAACTGATCATACCCAAGCTGGCCGGCGATCATGTCAAACAAAATAATGAATACTGCCGAAAGCAAACCCAGTCCAAGTGCCCGGAACACATATTTCCAGGTTTTCAAATCAAACTTTGCCTTCATGTAAATGAAAAAGACCAAAGCCAGAACAGGGGCCTGCAACCAGGTCAGAATGGTGATGGTGTTCATGAATGTATTAGTTGGTTGTCAAATCAAAGTCAAAAATAACACTATATTTGTAGGTGCAAACGAAAGCGAAAAAAAAAGCGATAAATTGACAAAAAAATTGACATATGTCAAGCCTGATGAAACCTTTGTCCGTCAGAAAGGCATTCATCAGTGGCCGGTTTGGGAAAAGGAAGAGTCAGATTTTCACTGGTCCTACGACATTACGGAGGAATGCTACATTCTGGAAGGTGAATTTGATATACTGACTGATGAAGGTGTTTTCGCTATCGGAAAAGGTGATTTTGTAACATTTCACAAAGGCTTGACATGTAGGTGGATAATCAGGAAAAAAGTCAGAAAACACTACAATTTCATTAACGATTGACAGAAGGCACTGTTATACGTTCAACCGGAAGCTGGTACCTTGTACGTTTGGATGATGCACAAATGTTGGAGTGTCGTCTGAGGGGACAATATCGCCTGAAAGATCAGAGAAACACCAACCCGGTTGCCGTGGGCGATAAAGTGCTGGTTGAACTGCAGGATGATGGCAATGGTATAATTATGGAAGTTAAAGAACGGTACAACCATATTATCCGAAAAGCCACCCGATTATCAAAATCCAGCCATATCATCGCAGCCAACCTTGATCAGGCAGTGCTCATTGCTACTATCAATCAGCCACGTACAACCAGTGGTTTTATTGATCGTTTTCTGGTCACAGCAGAGGCTTATCACATTCCGGCAGCAATTGTTTTCAATAAGATTGATTTGTATTCTGAAAAGGAAATGGAAACATTGAACAACATGACTTCGGTTTACAAAATGGCAGGTTATCCGGTGAAACACGTTTCGGCAAAAACAGGGTACAACATTGAATTTTTTGTTTCATTAATGAAAGACAAGGTAAGCCTGATTACGGGACATTCAGGAGTAGGTAAATCAGCACTGCTAAATGCAGTTGATGGACGTCTGAACCTGAGGACAGGAATAATTTCAACATTCAGCAACAAAGGAATGCATACGACTACTTTTGCTGAAATGCATGAACTCAGTTTTGGCGGCTGGATTGTTGATACACCTGGCATAAAGGAATTCGGATTGTATGACTTTGAGAAAGAAACCCTGTCTCAACGATTCCCGGAAATGCGCAATTTGATGCATAAATGCAGATTCACGAACTGTACTCATGTTCACGAGCCCGGTTGTGCCGTGAAAAAAGCAATCGAAGAAAATATCTTCCCTGTTTCACGTTATAGAAGTTATCTGAATATGCTTAACAATGATTTCACCGACGAAGAGAACTAAATTATGCTAGCTAAACATTTGATTACCGATGGTATATTGCCGCTGAAGACAAGCGATACAGGCCGGACTGCGCTGAGTTGGATGGAGGACTTCAGGGTAATGCACCTCCCGATTGTAAATAGCGAAGGCTTTCTTGGGTTGATTTCAGAATTTGACATCTATAGTTTCAATGATTTTGATGAAGCCGTAGGAAACCATCATCTTTCGCTTTCAAAACCATATGTTTTTGATTTCCAGCATTTGTACGATGTAATGAGTTTGATGCAGCAAAACCAGTTAACCCTGATCCCAGTGGTCGACAGTCATGAGAATTATTTGGGTTCAATAACCCTGCAAAGCCTTCTCGACAATTTTGCATTATCCCTGTCAGTAAACGATCCGGGAGGCATCATCGTGCTTGAAATGAGTGCGGTTGATTACAGCCTGTCAGAAATTTCGCGGATTGTGGAGTCGAACGATGCCAAAATATTGTCAGTATTTATTTCAACTGATCCTGATTCCACACAACTGGATGTTACCCTGAAATTGAACCGCATTGATATGGCCTCGGTGATTCAAACTTTCAACCGGTTTGATTATACAATAAAAGCAGCATTTAACGAACAAAGTGACAATAATGACTTGCGCGAACGCTACGATTCTTTAATGAACTATCTGAACATCTGATGAAGCATATTTGCTTGCGTTTCATTCTTTATTTTCTTTTGCTTGTTTTTTTAACTGAAAACATTGTAGCCCAAACAATTGGCACTGTTTCGCCTTCTCCTGACAGCTGTTTATCCTTCAGTGAAAAAGAAAAAATTGTTGTAGGTGATATCCGGCTCAAAGGAAACAAAATCACACGGGATAAGATCATCGTTCGTGAACTTGAACTTAACAGCGGAGATACACTTTGTTTTTCTGAGTTTTGCAGACTCACCAATCAGAGCAGGCTCAATTTGTTGAACAGATCCATTTTCAACTTCGTTACTATCGATACCATCCGCGATACTGTTTACAGGCAATTGATGCACCTTGAATTTCAGTTCATCGAACGCTGGTATTTTTGGCCTTTCCCCATATTTGAACTGGCCGACAGGAATTTTAACTCCTGGTTTAGTTCCGGAAAATACAACCGCGTGAATTATGGCATGTTACTTACTCATAATAATTTTCGTGGACGTATCGAACAATTCCGAATTCTGATAAGGGCTGGTTTTAATCAAAATTTTTCTATCAGATACGACATCCCCTATCTTACACGCGACCAGACATTTGGGCTTGGGTTTATGGCCGGTTTATCGCGCAATCCGGAAGCAGCCATTGCCAATGTCGATGACAAACAGTTGTTTTTTAAGCCTGCCAGCGGATTTGCACGTGAGAATTTATACGGAGGAATTATTTTCACATACCGTCCGGCAATCCGCAATACCCATAGCCTGATTGCTACACTCGACTACCTTCGGATAGCCGATTCCATACTTATACTTAATCCAGATTACTCAGTCAACACTGATAACGAAATCTATAATATGGCATTCAATTATACTTTTAAGCACGACTACCGCGACCACAAACCCTACCCTTTAACAGGCCATTATTTCGATGTTGAACTGGGTTTCAGAAAGCTGCTCACCAGATTTGAAAACCCCGAATTTTATGTGCTCAAATCTTCATTTGATTTTTACAAAACGATAACCAACAGAGTTTACTGGGCAAGTAATTTAACGGTTAGGTTTACGGACAAAAGTATACAACCTTATTTTCTGTCTTCCAGTTTCGGATTCAACAACGATATTGTCAGATCGTATGAATTGTATGTCGTGGAAGGATATAACTGGGGAATCATGAAGAACAACCTGAAGTATCAGCTGCTGAAGCCTCGCGTCAGTCAGCTGCCCTGGATAAAATCAGAGAAATTCAATAAGGTACATTACGCAGTTTATCTCAATCTGTTTGGTGATTTTGGCTATGTGAGGCAGCGAACAGATAAGATGAGTTCGGGATTGCAGAATCGTTTGTTGCATGGCTTTGGGCTAGGGCTTGATTTTGTAACATATTATGATTTGGTTTTCAGGTTTGAGTATGGTATCAATCACCTCTCAGAAAAAGGACTGTTCATTCATTTTGTAGCCCCTATCTAAATGATTGCTTTCAATAAATTTTGTTAAATTTTAATGATCAAACAGGTATAATTGTTAACCTTGCCAATAAATTCAAACCGCCTTATGAACGTTGCGTTGTTTGGAAAGTCATTTACGCCTGAGCGGATTCCTCATTTGCTGCAGCTTCTGCAATCGTTTCAGGATGCCGGTGCTTCGCTCGTGTTTTATAAGCCTTTTGCTGAATTAATTTCGCCACATCTGAAAATTCCTCAACTATCCGACACTTTTTTGGGCTATGAGGATATGTGCAATGGATTCGATATACTTCTTTCCGTTGGTGGCGATGGTACCATGCTCGACACAGTGCCGGTAGTGCGTGATTCAGGTGTGCCGATCCTGGGGATCAATATGGGGAGGATGGGTTTTTTGTCAAGTATAGCGAAGCATGAAATTAACGAAGCAGTTGAAAGGATTGTATCAGGAAAATACATCATTGAAGAAAGAAGTCTGATCAGTCTGGAGCAACCCACAGGTTTATTCGGAGATCTTCATGTTGCTTTGAATGAACTGAGTATTTTCAGGCAAGGCACAACTTCGCTAATTAAAATTAATGTGTTTGTCGACGAAGTTTTTGTGAATTCTTACTGGGCCGACGGGCTCCTGATTGCTACACCTACAGGGTCAACAGCCTACTCACTTAGTGCCGGCGGACCAATTCTAACGCCTGACTCAGCAGTTTTTGTTATCACACCAATTGCCACACACAATTTAAGCGTACGACCAATCGTTATTCCCGACAGGTGCCTGATTAAACTTAAGGTTACGGGCAGACATACCAGCTATAGTCTTAATCTGGACAGCAGGTCGGCAGTCATCGGGAAATCTGTCGATCTTATTGTGAAAAAGGCAGGATTTCATATAAGACTGGTAAAAATGGAGGGAAAAGATTTTTATACGACAATACGGGAGAAACTGCTTTGGGGGATCGACATCAGAAATTAAGGGAAAAGGATGGAAAAAAATGATATTTTTGTGCCCTGAAATGCGGAATAGCCCCATTATATCCTGTTGTTGAGTTACCGCTTTCAGCAATTCAAATAAACCTATGATAAGAAAGTTGAAATGGTTGATCCCGATGTTCATTGCAGCATCTTCGTTGCAAGCGCAAACCCTCGAAGTTGGCTTGTTTGGCGGTGGGGCATATTACATTGGCGACATCAATCCTGCCCTGCAATTTAATCAGACCAAACTATCTTATGGGGCCCTTGCACGCTACAATGCCAACACAAGGTGGGCCTTCAGGCTCAGTCTCAGTTCAGCTGAGGTAACTGCCGACGATGCCACAGTAAAATTTAATGAAGATCGGCAATTGGGATTTAAAACCAGGATTAATGATGCTTCATTGGTAGCCGAATTTAATTTTCTGGATTATTTCACCGGCAGCCGAAAAGACTACTTCACTCCGTTTTTGTTCGGAGGGGTTTCGGTTTTTCAATTTACGCCGAGATCATTGGACGGTATTTCTCTTCGTGACCTCGGAACCGAAGGACAGAACATTGGTTTTGACGGAAGAAAGAAATATTCCAACATCGGATTCTCTGTGCCTTTTGGAATAGGGTTCAAGTATAGCCTGACAAAAAGACTCGGTATGGCAGTGGAATGGAGGATGCATAAAACATTTACGGACTATATTGATGATGTGAGTACAACCTATTACCTTTCAGGTTCATCAATCAATCCAAACAACAATGAACAGGTTCTCTCAGATCCTGCAATGGTACACGAGCCCAACATGCAAAGAGGTAATAGTAAAACAAATGATTGGTATAGTTTTGCCGGTATTTCTTTTACCTATAAGTTTAACCTTGGAAGCCGAAATTCGTGTAACAGCTTCGATAACAACAATTCACGCTGAAGATTCCTATGACCAGCTACAAAGATAAAATTGACCCTGAACGACTACCGCAGCATGTTGCCATCATCATGGATGGTAACGGTCGGTGGGCAAAACAACACGGCAAACACAGGGTTTTTGGTCATAAAAACGGTGTGGTTTCGGTACGTGAAGCAGCCGAAGCTGCAGCTGAACTTGGGATACCTTATCTTACACTTTATGCATTCTCAACTGAAAACTGGTCGAGACCCAAAACAGAAGTCAATGCCCTGATGCGTCTGCTGCTTCAGACAATAAAGGATGAGGTGGCAACCATGAACAAAAATAACATCAGACTGAATGCCATCGGCGACCTGCAAAGTCTGCCCCAGCGCAATTATATGCACCTGATGAAGGCAATTGAGCAAACAAGCAGCAACAACAGAATGACACTTACACTGGCATTGAGTTATTCGAGCCGTTGGGAACTTACTATGGTCGCCAGGCGGATCGCAGAAGATGTGGTAGCCGGTCGTTGTACACCCGAAGAAATAAATCAGGAATGTATGGGGAAGTATCTTACAACAAGCAGTTTGCCTGATCCTGAATTGCTGATCCGTACCAGCGGTGAATTTAGAGTGAGTAATTTTATGCTCTGGCAAATTGCCTATGCCGAACTCTATTTTACCAATAAATTCTGGCCCGAATTCAGACGTGAAGACTTGTACAAAGCACTGGTCGATTTCCAATGCCGCGAAAGAAGATTCGGTAAAACAAGCGAACAATTAATCAAAAAGTAAGCCATCAGATGTCTATAAGCAGCCTTCTTCCCCAAAAGGGATTCTTTGTTACAGTTTTTTTCTTATTGACCCTGCTGCTTCCTGCATCAAAGTCGTTTCCGCAGACAGTTATTGGTAATGAGCAATCAGTATTTGATTATGGTAAACCACGTGAATATGAAATTGGTGGAATCACTGTAAGCGGAATCAAGTATCTCGACCAGAATGTCCTGATAATGCTCTCAGGGCTGTCGGTGGGTGACAAAATTAAAGTTCCCGGCGATAAAATCACCAACGCATTGAAAAAGTTGTGGGAACAGGGCCTATTTGAACATGTTTCAATCACCGCGCCCAACATTCAGGGGAATCTGATTTTTCTTGATATAGAACTGAAAGAACGTCCAAGAGTCAGTAAATTTAGTTTTTCTGGAGTGAAGAAGACCGAAGCAGATGATATAAGGTCCAAAATTAACCTCACCAGAGGTGATGTGGCCACTGATCACCTGATCGTGAAAACAACAACCATTATCAAAAAGCATTTTGCTGAAAAGGGTTTCCTGAATACAGCGGTCAACATAGTTCAGACACCAGATCCAACACGCGATAACTATGTGGATCTGCTTATCGAGGTGAAGAAGAATACCAAAGTGCGTATTGCCGAAATAGAAATCACGGGCAACCACAGTCTGAACGACGATCAGGTAAAGGCAGCCATGAAAGAGACCAAACAGCGCGGAAACTTCGATCCTTTAACTCCATTGGGCCCAATGGTTTTGGAAACAGGCAAAAATGTAGTTGCGCTCAGATTGGATAGGGCCCTCGAAACCATTGAGAATTACTTTGTCAGTAACTACAGGCCACGTATCTTTAAAGCGTCAAAATTTATCGAATCCAACTTTGAAGAAGACCTTCAGAAGATCGTTTTCAAATACAATCAGAAAGGCTATCGTGACGCAAAGGTAGTTTCTGATTCAGTTTATGCAATCGATAATAGAAATATTGGAATAAAAATCGAAGTAAACGAAGGTAATCGCTATTATTTCAGGAAAATAGACTGGGTTGGTAATGCCAAATACACAGATGAGTTTCTGAGCAGTATTCTAGGTCTTCAGGCAGGTGATGTGTATAACCGCGAATTATTGGAAACCAACCTGAATTATAATCCTAATGGGTTTGATGTGAGTTCGTTGTATATGGATGATGGTTATCTGTTTTTTACTGCTGATCCTGTTGAAGTTCTGATAGAGAACGATTCCATAGATCTTGAGATTCGCATCCGCGAGGGAAAACAAGCCCGCATCAGTCGCGTTTCGATCAAAGGAAACACAAAAACAAACGATCATGTTGTTATCCGTGAACTCCGCACCCGTCCGGGTCAATTATTCAGCCGCTCCGATATTATCCGCACAACACGTGAACTTGCCAACCTTCGGTATTTTAACCCGGAATCCATATCGCCAAATGTCCTTCCTAATCCTGCTGACGGATCAGTAGATATAGAATATGCTGTAGAAGAGACTTCTGCCGATCAGATAGAATTATCCGGAGGGTGGGGCTATGGAAGAATCATTGGAACTTTAGGTTTATCGTTCAACAATTTTTCAGTCAGAAATATTTTCAATCGGCAAGCCTACAGGCCAATCCCGACGGGTGATGGTCAGAAGCTTTCTTTGAGGTTTCAAACCTACGGAAAAGGTTATATGAGTTACAGCGCCTCATTCACCGAGCCCTGGCTCGGAGGACGTAAGCCCACTTCACTCACTGTTTCATTTTACCATTCGCTCTATTCAAATGGTCTTGCACGTTCCGATACCAACAGGGCATCATTTACCATCAACGGATTAACGGTGGGATTGGGCAAAAGGTTAACCTGGCCAGATGACTTCTTTACTCTTTATCAGGGCATTAATCTTCAGCGCTACGATCTGAAAAATTACTCACAGATTTTTTCAGTAGGCACTGGCACAGGGTTTTTTAACGTGTTCAGCTATAATATTGTACTTGGCAGAAGCTCGATCAGCCAACCCATTTACCCACGGTCGGGTAGTGATTTCTCACTTTCGCTCGAGGCTACATTACCCTACTCATTGTTTAGTAATGAGAATTATGCTGAACTAAGTGAAAATGATCGCTACAAATGGGTTGAATACCATAAATGGAAATTCAGCTCAAGCGTTTACACGGAAATTGTAAACAAATTTGTTCTGGCAACAAGACTCCGGTTAGGATTTCTGGGATACTACAACAGCGATATTGGGGTTACCCCTTTCCAAAGGTTTTACCTTGGAGGTGATGGCTTATCGGGTTACAATAATCTTGACGGACGCGAGATCATCGGCATGCGTGGTTACGGAAATGAAACAATTACACCATTTTACTATGCCAACAAAAACATTGGCGGCAACATATTTGCCAAATACACCATGGAGATTCGCTATCCATTATCATTGAATCCAAGTGCAACCATCTACGGACTTGGGTTTGTTGAAGCAGGTAACTCCTGGTTAGGCTTTGATAACTTCAATCCATTCGATATAAAACGTTCGGCCGGTTTTGGGGTCCGTGTTTACCTGCCAATGTTTGGCATACTTGGCCTCGACTGGGGCTATGGCTTTGATAAAATCCCGGGTATTCCGGGAGCAAATGGTAGCCAGTTCCACTTCTCGATCAATCAGTCAATCGATTAACTAAAAGTTTGGCAGGTTTTTTGAATAAAACTGAATTATTAAAAACTAATATAGGAGGATAATTTATGAAATCAATGAAATGGTTTGTCGCTTTCATGGCACTTGTTATCGGTGTTATTATGCCGGACCGGCTTCATGCCCAGAATCAAAAATTTGCCTTTGTGGACAGTGACTATATCCTGACTAATATACCTGAGTATAATGATGCACAGGAAGAACTGAATACGCTTTCGGCTAAATGGGAAGAGGAGATAAAAAAGGTATTCACCAGAGTTGAAGAAATGTATAAAGAATACCAGACTGAAGCAGTGCTTCTGCCACAGGATTTGAAAAAGAAAAAGGAAGAAGAAATCCTGAAAAAGGAGAAGGAAGCAAAAGACTTACAGATGAAATATTTTGGTCCTACGGGCGACCTGTTTAAGAAAAGAGAAGAATTAGTCAAACCGATTCAGGAGAAAGTGTACAATGCAATTCAGGAAATAGCTGAAACACGTAACTATGCTTTTATCTTTGACAAAGCAACAGGTGCTACCATGCTTTATGCCAGTCCAAAGCTTGACATCAGTGATGAGGTTTTGGACGAAATTGGAACAGTGATGCAAACAGTCAGACGCGAGGATCGGAAAAAGAATTAGCCTTAGCAATAACCGGTTGACTTTAGAACTGTTTCCCTGTCTATCAGCTATTAAACCTATATGGTTAATGATTGTTAAGGTAATTGGTTTTTTCTTTTGTGTCCGTAAAAAATCACTAAATTTGCCCGAAATTTATTAAACAGTATTATCTATAATTCATAAAATGAAAACATTAACCCGCGCTTTACTTGTTGTTTTCCTGCTTGTTTCAGGAACTGTCCTGTATGCTCAGTCTTTGAAAATAGGCTACATCGATTCAAACGAGGTGATGAACCTGATGCCTGAACGCGATTCCATTGAGGTTGCCCTGATGAAATTTGAGCAACAGCTCGAAAAAGAATTGAGGACAATGGCCACTGAATATCAGAATAAAATAACTGAATATCAGAACAACATGGCTACCATGTCGAATCTTATCAAACAATCCAAAGAGAAAGAAATTACTGATTTGCAAACAAGGATTCAGGATTTTCAGCAAAATGCTGACCTCGAGTTCAATGAAAAACGTAATGAATTACTTAATCCGCTGATTGCTAAGGTTAAAAAAGCAATAGAAGATGTAGGCAAAGAGCAGGGTTATACCTATATTATTGATTCAGCAACAGGAGTCCTCCTTCATATTGGTGCCAATGCTGAGAATGTGCTTCCACAGGTAAAAGCTAAACTTAAACTGAAGTAGATTTCTTTTCTGACCATAAAGGGCCAGCTTGAGTTTTCGGGCTGGCTTTTTTGTTCAAGACCGAATGTATCATGATGAAGCTGTTGTTCATAATCATTGGCAGCATATCTCTTACTCTGGGGATCATTGGCATCATTGTGCCGGGTTTACCGACAACAGTTTTTCTATTGATTGCAGCTGCCATGTATGCACGTGGCTCTGAACGATTTTATAATGCCCTGGTTCAAAGTAAGTTCCTTGGAGCCTATATACGCAATATTCAGAAAGGCATGAGTATACAGGAGAAAATTCGCGCTAATTCGATGATGTGGACAATGATTTTGGTTTCAACTATATTTTTCATTGAAGATATGACAGTTCAGGCGATACTCATTGTTGTTGGTTTCATAGGAACAACAGTTATGGGTTTCGTCAGGGTAAGAAGGGAATAAATATTCCGTATCCTCTCTATTTGTGGTATTTAAGAGATACTTGAATAGAAACGAAAATGGGTGGCACTTTTAAAGTACCACCCATTTCTGTTTAGATTCAGCTAATATTCTATTGACTATTCTTCAACAATAACTTCAAACTTTGCAAGGTCGCCCCTCGAGAACAGGTCAACAACTTTAACATAGCCTTTCTTTCCGGCTTGCGTCATGAAATAAATGATCTGACCATTGCTCAGATTGTTAGCTAATGTTGTTTGAGTGGTTGCATTGAATTCAGGGAATAAATGAAATTCTCCGATGGCATCAAACTCAGCTGCAGTCATGGCAGTTGTATTGAAGCGGGTCTGATTTTTGGTAGTCCATTCGTTTAACTGAAAATCAGAGATAGTATTCACCTGGCTATCATCGGGTGCAGCGATAGAATTGGCGTTTGTTACCCCTTTGAAGAAGATGAAATCGATAGCCGCCTGGTTTTCTTTTGCTTCGGCTACTTTATACACCATTTCATTCACGGTTGAATAAAAACTTCCTTTGGGATCGTTGAAGGAGCCCATTTCAATATTGGTGGTTTTCTTAACTGCTGTACCACCCTGTTCGATGGTGATGTCGAAGGAAGCTTCTGCTGTGCGCATGTCAGCGTCCTTGATAACAGCGGTAAGTGTAAAAGTGCCAACGGATGCAAAACTTATATTGTAATCAGCATCAAATGAGGCAGATGTGAATGTCGAATCCACCAGTGTTTGGTTGCCAAGGGTCAGTTTAAAGTTTGTCAGGTCTTTTTTTGTATCAGGATGCATGGCAGCCATAATGCCTACCGTGATTTGATCATTGGTTGTAACTGTTATATTTTCAAAGGTATAGTTAGTTCCTCCTTTGAAGTCGATCGAAGGATCACCTATAATGGGATCTTCATCTTTACTACAACCTGTAAATACCGTCGCAACTCCCAGAAACAGGGCAATTGCCATGAATGATTTAACTTTTTTCATACTACTGATTGATTTTGTGATAATTAATAGATAAATATTAAGGTTAATTTTTTTAGATAGCAAAAACTATTCTCTACGTCCTAAATAGATGGACAAATAATACAAAAGGGTTGCAAGGGACGACAATGCAGCAACAATATAGGTATATGCTGCCCACCGAAGCGCTTCCTGTGCTTTGGGATGGGTTGTTTGGGTGGTGATATTGCTTACACTCAACCAGGCAAGAGCACGGCGGCTGGCATCAATTTCTACCGGAAGTGTTATCAGACTGAACACAGTGGTTGCAGCGAACATAATGATGCCAATCAGAAGCAATTGCGGAAATGTGTTTATCAGCAAAATCCCTGCCAGCAGCACCCACTGAACCCACTTTGAGCTGAAACTTACAACAGGAACCAAAGTGCTCCTCATTTGCAGCCACGAATAGGCAGTGGCATGCTGAACGGCATGGCCGCATTCATGGGCAGCAACAGCTGCGGCGGCTACACTGCGGCCATTATAAACATCCGGGCTGAGGTTTACAGTCTTCTTAAGGGGGTTGTAATGGTCAGTTAGTTCGCCCTCCACTGATTCAACTTTAACATCGTAAATTCCGTTGTCGGAAAGCATCTTTTGTGCGATCTCTCTGCCGGTCATTCCAAAATTGATCGGTAGTTTGCTGTATTCCCTGAATTTCGATTTCAGTTGCGAACCGATTATCCAACTCAACAGCATAAAAAAGCCAAATATGATCCAAATCATCATTTTCTTTAAGTATTAGTTTTAATTTTTATACAGCAACTTACTTGCCAATTCATGTTTAATGTCAGTAATGGCAGAAATTATTAACAAAATTTTAGGAAAAAGATTTCAAAGCTCGTCAATAGGTTTCACAGATGGATCGTGCCAACTGGCATACATCGTATAGGACCGTGCAATTCGTGACACTTCGCCTTCCAGTAAAAGCTGATCCACATCTTTGATTTTACGGGCAGGAACTCCTGCGTAAACACTGCCCGGCTCAATGATTGTGTCTTTAGAAACCACTGCACCGGCGGCAATGACGGAATTGCTTCCGACAACAACATGATCCATTATTATGGCACCCATTCCGATAAGTACATTGTCGTATATGGTGCATCCGTGCACAATGGCATTGTGGGCAATGGAAACATTATTTCCAATGTTCACCGGTGCTTTTTTATAAGTACAATGTATTACAGCCCCGTCCTGAATGTTAACATTGTTGCCAATACGAATAAAATGTACATCTCCTCTTACTACAGCATTGTACCATACACTGCAATTATCTCCCAGAACCACATCACCGAGTATAGTTGCGTTTTCGGCCAGAAAACAATTGCTGCCAAATACAGGCGAAATGCCTTTGATGGATTTAATCAATGCCATAGTCTATTGTTTTACAGGTGGATAGTCAATAGAGAAATGTAGTCCGATACTTTCTTTTCTTTGAGATGCAAATTTGATGATCAGATAGGCCACTGATATCATATTGCGCAACTCACATATTTCTGTTGAAACAACCGAGCGTTCATAAAGTTCTTCTGTTTCGCGATGAATGATCGCAAGTCGGTCCAAAGCCCTTTTCAGGCGAAGATTAGACCTGACAATTCCTACATAGTTGCTCATGATTGACTGAAGTTCTTTGCGCGATTGCGTAATCAGCACCATTTCTTCATTCAGTACAGTACCTTCGGCATTCCAGTCAGGGATTCCTGATTGAATCTCGGTGGTTTTATTAAGACGAACTGCATCCAGACTGGCCCGGTGGGAAAACACTACTGATTCGAGTAATGAATTGGAAGCAAGCCGGTTGGCACCATGCAAGCCTGTAGCGGCGACTTCGCCTGATGCGTATAGGTTATGGATACTTGTGCGACCCCATTCATCTGTTCTGATGCCGCCGCATATGTAGTGTGCAGCAGGAACAACAGGAATCATCTCTTTCAAAATATTGATTCCCAGTCCAAGACATTTTGCATATATACTTGGAAAATGGTGCATGATTTCGCGTTCCGGAATTGAACGGGCATCAAGATAAACATGGTCGGCTCCCGAAAGTTTCATTTCACTGTCGATTGCTCTGGCAACAACATCACGTGGTGCCAGCGATCCCCGTTTGTCATAACGTTCCATGAATTCTTTGCCTTTGATATCTTTCAAAATGGCACCTGCTCCTCTGAGTGCTTCCGTAATCAGGAATGAAGGTTTTTCGTGTGGATTGTACAGGCTGGTTGGGTGGAACTGAATGAATTCCATGCTATCGACAATGCCTTTAGCACGATAGAACATTGCGATGCCATCACCAGTCGAGATAGTGGGATTAGTAGTTGTTTGATACACATTTCCTGCTCCTCCGGTGGCAATCAGGGTTGTTCTGGCCAGCACGGTGTCGATTTCACCTGTCTCAGGATTCAATACATAAGCGCCAAAGCACTGAATGTCTGTGTTGGTCCGTCTGACAATTCTTCCAAGATGGTGCTGTGTGATGATGTCGATTGTGAAATGGTTTTCGAGTATCTCAATGTTGGGATGCGATGTCACTTTCTCGGCCAGAGCCCTCTGGATCTCAGCACCTGTTTTGTCCTGATGGTGAAGCACCCTGAATTCTGAGTGACCACCTTCCCTTGCCAGGGCGTAGCGTCCGGATTCCTCCACGTCAAAATGGGTGCCCCACTCAATAAGTTCTTTTACCCTTTCGGTTGATTCAGTTATGGTTAGTCTGACAATCTTCTCGTCATTAAGAAAATTGCCTGCTGCAAGGGTGTCTTTTATATGCTTCTCATACGTGTCAGGATTATACATCACTGCGGCAATCCCACCCTGAGCGTACCAGGTGGATGTTTCGTTTATGGATGTTTTGCTGACTATGAGTACTTTGCCAAACTCCGCAACCTTAATGGCGTAACTTAATCCGGCAATGCCTGATCCGATGATCAGGAAATCTACTTGTCTCCTCATGCGTTACTATTCACTTATCTGTCAGATTCCCAGTAGCGTTTCAACAGGATCTTTGGCGTTGAACAGCATGCTCGACGGATTTTCCAGCATCTCTTTCACTTTAACCAGAAAACCAACCGATTCGCGTCCGTCAATAATTCTGTGGTCATAACTCAATGCAACAAACATTACCGGATGGATTTCAACCTTTCCTTTCACTGCTATCGGACGTTCAACAATATTGTGCATGCCAAGAATGGCAGATTGTGGAGGATTAATTATAGGTGTGGAAAGCATCGAACCAAATACACCTCCGTTAGTGATTGTAAATGTTCCGCCCGTCATTTCTTCAAGACTAAGTTTGTTGTCGCGGGCCTTAACGGCCAGATCTTTTACAGCGAGTTCAATTTCGGCCAGACTAAGTTTTTCTGCGTTTCTGATAACTGGAACAACAAGGCCCTTTGGCCCAGAAACGGCAATGCTGATATCAGCATAATTAAATGTCACTATTTCGTCGCCGGCTATCTGTGCGTTGACTTGTGGAAACAACATCAGTGCCTCGGTAACAGCCTTGGTGAAAAACGACATGAATCCCAGGCCAACTCCATGAGTTTCTTTGAATTTGTCTTTGTGTTTATTCCTAATATCCATTATGGCAGTCATATTCACCTCGTTAAACGTGGTCAACATGGCTGTTTCATTCTTGACAGATACGAGTCGCTCAGAGAGTCTTTTACGTAGTGTACTCATTTTTTTTCTGTCTTCCGTACGGACTGTCGCACCTGAACTTCCAATTGTCTGCTTGATGTTTAATGGAACAACGGATGTTTTTTGTTGCTGGTAAAAATCAAGATCTTTTCGGCTGATTCTGTAATGTTTAAAGAAATTTATCAGTTCTTCCTCATGGATATTTTCGGCTTCCATCATTTTTCGAGCCAATGGAGATAAGGAAAGGTCAAGGGAGGTTTGCTTTTCTTCTTTTTTGGGTTTTGATGTATCTTTGGAGGAGGCAGCTGCCGGATCGGGATTGGCTTTTTGATCGGCTTTTGTGGTCTTTGGTTCTGTTTTTTCCACAACAGCTTTGGCATTGTCTGTGGAAGAACTTTCAATTGTTGCAATAACCGAACCTACGGCAATTGTTTCGCCGGCTGATACTTTCAGACTGATTGTTCCTGAAGCCTCTGCTGCAATACTCAGGGTAGCCTTGTCCGAGTCGATTTCAGCAATATCCTGATTTTGATCTACGAATGCACCATCTTCAACAAGCCATCCGGCAAGTTGCACCTCACTGATGGATTCTCCGGGGCTGGGCACTTTTACTTCTATAAGCATATTTAAAAGCTATACGTTTATTGTAACTGGTTTTCGGCAGAATGATATCTGCTGTCGATCTGATCAACTTTGAGTGTTTCGAGTTCTTTTTCGAACGACTTCCATTTGTTGCCAATACAGATCATGCCGCATTCTTTTCCAACATGGGGACAAACACAATTTTCGAAAGTTTTGTCCAGGATTTTCTGATGTCTGATCTGATGGAATTTGGGGGAGCCTGTGGCAGGGCTTCCGCTTGCCGGCCGGGCAATCACCCTTAGCGGGACTTCCTTGAACTCGTGGTGGATAAACCTCCATGGCCCCATGTTTAAAGGTTCTTCCTGAACCCACATGAAGTGTGTTGTATGTGTGTATTTTTCAATCAGTTGAAGCATCTGCTTCTTAGGAAGTGGATACAATTGCTCAATCCTGATCAGGGCTGTGTTGTCATTTCCTAATTTGCTTCGTTCTTCCAGCAGATCATAGTATATTTTACCTGAACAAAATACAACTTTTGTAATTCGCTCTACATTGGCAGTTGAATCATCAATAACTTCTTTAAAACCACCATTACTCAGATCCTCAAGAGTGGAAACACATGCTGGATGTCGGAGAAGGCTTTTTGGAGTGAACACAATTAAAGGCTTGCGGAATGGTCTGTGCAATTGTCTGCGAAGGATATGAAAGAAATTGGCAGGTGTGGTGCAATTAGCTACCTGCATGTTCAGTTCTGCACAAAGGGTAAGAAACCGTTCAATTCTGGCACTGCTATGTTCGGGGCCCTGGCCTTCATAACCATGTGGCAATAGAACAACCAGATCGTTCATCACGTTCCATTTATCTTCGGCGCTTGAAATAAACTGGTCAAAAACTATTTGTGCCCCATTATTGAAATCACCAAACTGGGCCTCCCAGATCGTAAGTGTATGTGGGGAAGAAAGGGCATATCCGTATTCAAAACCCAGTACGCCATATTCACTCAGCAATGAATTGTAAACCTCAAACTCAGATTGATCAGTTGTAATATGATTGAGTGGAATATATTCTTGTTCTGAATCTTCAACACGCAGCACGGCATGACGATGCGAAAACGTGCCCCTAGCAACATCTTGTCCGCTAAGCCTAACCCTTTTGTTTTCTATAAGCAGACTGCCATAAGCCAGCAATTCGGCCATGGCCCAGTCGAGTTTGTTATCCTTGAAAACCATATCTCGCCTTTGTTCTTGCAAACGTTGCGTTTTTCTGAAGAAGTTCAAATGAGTAGGCAGATCGGTAATTTTGCTTGCAATGGTTTTAAGTGTTTCATTACTGAGACCTGTTTGGGGAGATTGCTCAAAGTCATCCTTGGTTGCTTTTCGTATATCTTCCCAGGTTTCCTGAAGGAAATTTGTAATGGTTGACTTTTTTTTCTCCCTTGCACCGGTCAGACTTTCTTCAAGCTTGGCATTATTGTGGTTTTCAAGGGCATCTATTTCCTCCTGCGTAACAATTCCTTCAGAAAGCAGTTTCCGGGCATAAATTTCACGCGGATTGGGATGGCTTTCAATGGCTTTGTAGAGCAAAGGTTGTGTAAATCGGGGTTCATCTCCTTCATTATGACCGTATTTACGATAGCAAAGTAAATCGATAAACACATCTTTCTGGAATTTTGTCCTGAATACCATTGCAAGCTGTATTGCATACACCACCGCTTCAGGATCGTCGCCATTGACGTGGAAAACAGGCGATTGGGTAACTTTGGCCACATCTGTACAGTAAATACTTGATCGAGCATCAAGATAGTCGGTAGTGAACCCAATCTGATTATTGATTACCAGATGTATGGTTCCACCTGTTTTATATCCTTTCAGCTCCGACATCTGAAGCACCTCATATACAATACCTTGACCAGCAATCGATGCGTCACCATGAATTAAAATAGGGGCGACCTTAGAAAAATCCTTGTTGTAAATAAGATCAGCCTTTGCTCTGACAATTCCTTCAACTACGGGATCTACTGCTTCGAGATGTGATGGATTGGGTGTTAGTGTAAGTTTAACTGTTTTTCCATTGGTGGCTCTTCGGGAAGCAGTGTATCCGAGGTGATATTTCACATCACCAAGCAACGTTTCGTCTTCATATTCTTTTCCTTCGAATTCGCTGAAAATATCCGAATAGGGTTTGCGCAGAATGTTGGCCAATGTGTTGAGACGGCCGCGGTGGGCCATCCCGATCACGAATTCTTCAACCCCGAGTTCCGCCCCTTTTTCCATGATGGCATCCAGCGCCGGAATCAGAGACTCAGCACCTTCGAGTGAAAAACGTTTCTGGCCTGGGAATTTTTTATGGAGAAATTTTTCAAATCCAACAGCCCTCGTAAGCTTTTTAAGGATATACTTCTTGTCTTCTACTGTAAGGGGAGGGGAGTTACGGATCGCCTCCATTTTTTTTTGCAGCCACCTGAGTGTTTCTACATTGCGGATATACATATACTCGGCTCCGACTGACCTACAATAAGTCTGATGCAACATAGCGATGATGTTACGCAGACTTGTCGTTCCAAGGCCCACTTCTGCACCCGCCTCAAACATTTTATCGAGGTCTTTTTCGGTCAATCCATAGTTTTCAATGTCGAGCGAAGGGCTGTATGCGCGTCTTTTCCTTACAGGGTTTGTGCTGGTAAAAAGGTGTCCTCTTTTTCGGTAATCATCAATGAGATTGAGCACTTTAAATTCAACAGGTGTTATTGTTTCCTGCTGTTTTTTTACCGGGAAATGGGCCGTGGCGAAATCAAAGCCTTCGAAGAACTTTTTCCATCCTGGATCAACCGAATCAGGATCAGCTTTAAAACGCTGATAAAGGTCTTCAATAACGGCAGGATCGTTCGAGTTCAAGAAGCTGTATTGGTCCATGTAAACAGGAAGTTAGAAACACAGTGCAAAAGTATGCAAATTATTAAGAATGATTCTACATTTGGGTCGCTTTTTCAATCGGTTGCATCAAAAGCAAAAAGCCTGCTTTCGACAGGCTTTCCATTATTCGTATCAGTTACCTGATTTATTCGGGGATGATTGCCTCAACCGGGCAGACATCAGCACATGAACCACAGTCGGTGCAAACGTCCGGATCGATCACATAGATATCGCCTTCAGCAATAGCATCAACCGGGCACTCATCAATACATGTACCGCAAGCGGTGCAATCTTCAGTGATTTTGTAAGCCATAAAGATAATATTTTGGGGTTGGTAATTAATTTCTGTGCAAAGATAACCATATGCAATCAATCTATTCATCAATTCCCTAATTTATAGATAGTCTAAATTAATATCAGTTGATTCCTGCTGCTTAATTTTATCTTGTATTTAGACTGATTATTAATTAGGGGTGTGTTTTATAGTAATGTCTGTTGAAGCTAAGAAAACAATATTTTGTAAATCAAATAGATGAGCGATACATGATTGTTTTTTTACCTTATCATCGTTTTCTTTTGGATAAGCCCCAATTAAAGGCAATGACCTAAAAAGCTAATTTTGCAGTTTCATTAACCAAAGCACTATGACAACAAAGAAAAGCAAGGTAGTAGGTCTTGAGCAAGTGGTTGTTAGATTCGCCGGAGACTCGGGCGACGGAATGCAACTTACCGGTAGTCTTTTTTCTGATTCAACGGCCTTTGCGGGGAATGATTTTGCTACTTTCCCTGATTATCCTGCCGAGATCAGAGCACCGCAGGGAACTGTTGCCGGAGTTTCAGGCTTCCAGATTCACTTCGGGCAGAACACCGTATATACCTCAGGCGATCTGGCCGACGTGCTGATCGCCATGAACCCGGCTTCGCTCAAAGCCAACATGAAGTGGATCAAAAAGGGTGCTATTATCATCATCGATGCTGACGCATTTAACGAAAAGGGATTCGAAAGGGCAGGTTATGCCGCCGACCCACTTTCAGACGGAGCCCTCGACGGTTATAACGTCATCAAAGCTCCGATTACATTGCTTACAAAAGAAGCAGTTAAGCACCTCGATCTGGACAATAAAACTACCCTGAAAACAAAAAATATGTTTGCCCTGGGCATAATTATGTTTCTGTTTAACAGGGATTTGAAGCTTATAAATGATTATTTTGAAAGCAAGTTCAAAGCCAACCCACTGGTTGTTGATGCCAATAAAGCCGTGCTTGCAGCAGGTTTTAACTATGCCGATACGATTGAAGCATTGGGTTCCACTTACAAAGTAGAGCCTGCGCCGCTTGAAAAAGGCCGTTACCGAAATATTACCGGAAATGTGGCCACCGCATGGGGATTTATTGCCGCAGCCGAACGATCAGGCCGCGAACTTTTTCTTGGTTCTTATCCTATTACCCCTGCAACAGAAATACTGCAGGAACTTTCGAGCCACAAGGAATTGAGTGTAAAAGCTTTTCAGGCCGAAGATGAGATTGCCGGAATCGTTTCAGCAATTGGCGCAAGTTATGCCGGATCCCTTGCTATCACTACTACAAGTGGTCCGGGTCTATCGCTGAAAAGCGAAGCCATTGGTCTGGCAGTGATGACCGAACTACCGCTTGTTATCGTGGATGTACAGCGTGGCGGACCATCAACAGGTTTACCCACCAAATCAGAGCAGAGTGACCTGATGCAGGCATTGTATGGACGCAACGGTGAAGCACCTGTAATCATTATTGCTGCCCAAAGTTCAGTAGATTGTTTCTATGGTGCATTTGATGCTGCCAAACTCAGCCTTGAACACATGACCCCGGCCATTCTGCTCACCGACGGTTCACTGGCTAATGGTTCTGAAGTTTTCAAAATACCCAGAGTAGCCGACCTGCCCGAGATAAAACCACCGCTTGTTGCCGCTAACGACCCAGATTATAAGCCTTACAGACGTAATCCTGAAAAACTTAACCGCTATTGGGCAGTTCCGGGAACTGAAGGCCTGCGTCATCGCGTCGGTGGACTCGAAAAGGAGGATGTCTCCGGAAATGTTTCCCACGATCCACTCAACCACCAAAAAATGATCATGCTGCGCGAGGAAAAGGTTCAGCGTGTGGCCAATTATATACCTGATCAGGCAATTTTGGGCAACGATACCGGCGATCTGCTTATTGTCAGCTGGGGCGGAACTTATGGAGTGATGCGCACCGTTGTTAATAAAATGCAGGAACAAGGTAAGTCAATCAGCCTTGCCCATTTCCGCTATATCATGCCACTGCCCCGCAATACGGAACAGGTGTTTGCCGGTTTTAAGAGAATTCTGGTCTGCGAAATCAACAATGGTCAGTTTGTCAAGTATCTCAAGATGAACTTTCCACAGTACCGCTACGAACAGTACAACAAAATTCAGGGTTTGCCTTTTATGATAGCCGAGTTGGAAGACAAGTTCAATTCCATTTTAAATCAATAAGTTATGGAGAGTAAATTCATGGAAAATCAGATAATACAGCTTACCAAGGAGGATTTTAGCAGCGACCAAATGGTGAAATGGTGCCCTGGATGCGGTGATCATGCTATCCTTCACTCCGTCGAAAACGTCTTCCCGAACCTTGGAATTCGAAAAGAGGATTTTGTAGTTGTTTCCGGAATTGGTTGTTCTTCACGCTTTCCATATTATATGAACACATATGGGATGCACGGTATCCATGGAAGAGCAGCAGCGCTTGCAACCGGAGTGAAACTGTCGAACCCTTCCCTCAGTGTCTGGATGATCACCGGTGATGGCGACTGCATGGCTATTGGCGGAAACCATTTCATACACACGGTGCGTCGCAACATTGACATAAACATACTTCTGTTTAATAACAAGATATACGGACTCACGAAAGGTCAATACTCACCAACTACACCAAGGGGTTCGAAAACCAAGACAAGCCCTCAGGGAACATTCGAACGTCCTTTCAATCCCGGAGAACTGGTGATCGGGTCACAGGGCAATTTCTTTGCACGTACACTCGATACCAATCCCAAGCATATGACAGCAGTATTTACAGAGGCTGCCAGACACAAAGGCACATCAGTGGTGGAAATCCTGCAGAATTGTGTTATTTTCTTCAACAAGGCTCATGAGCTGATAACTTCCAGAGAAACAAAGGATGATAATCAATTGATGATCGAACATGGCAAACCACTGATTTTCGGAAAAGAGAAAAACAAGGGTATTGTATTACGCGGCACTAGTCTTGAAGTAGTTACCATCGGAGAAAATGGTATTACGGAATCCGATTTGCTGGTACATAATCAATATGATCCTGATCCGGGCATTCATATGATGCTGGCCCGTATGATGCCCCCCGAGTATCCTGTTGCTCTTGGAATCATTCGTTCGGTTGCTGCAGAGACATTTGAAACCATTATGATGGATTCAATAATCCACGAGAAAGAGCGGTCGAAGATAAAAACAGTTGACGATATGCTTAACAGTGGCAATACATGGGTAATAGAATAATCTTCGCAAATGAAGCAATTGAGAAAACCGCTGGTAGTACCGGCGGTTTTTTTTTGTATATAATTAATCATAGGTGAAGGTCCATTGTCCGCAGCAACAAACTGATGAATTTCATGAGTCTTGTATGCGTTTTCATTTATATTTGTGCTATGATCAGACAAATGACAGCATTTCTGAGCGTTCACGGTGTTGAGGCTGAACATTGTTTTTTTGTTGCAGCTGTGAGTGGAGGAGCCGATTCGGTAGTTATGCTCGATCTTTTGCAACGGACCGGCGCCAGAATTGCAGTTGCACATTGTAATTTTTGTTTGCGCGGACAGGAATCGGACAGTGAGGAATTGTTTGTTCAGCGCATGTCGGAAACGCGAGGTATTCCGTTTTATTCCACGAAGTTCAATACGGCTGAATATGCCGGAAGAAATGGTCTATCGGTACAAATGGCAGCACGGGAACTCAGATATGAATGGTTTGAAAAGCTGCGTGTGCAGTTAAAGGCCGATTTTATTGCCACTGCTCATCATGCCGATGATAATGCCGAAACATTTTTCATCAACCTCATCAGAGCAAGCGGTCCTTCAGGACTGAGGGGTATTCCGTTTCAGCGTGGAAAAATAATCCGTCCTCTGTTGTTTGCGCGAAAAAGAGATGTTGAGAACTATGCCCTCACACATGGTCTGGATTTCGTAAACGACAGTTCGAATTGGTCAGATAAATATCTGCGTAATACCATCAGACACCATCTGATGCCGGTGTACGACACAGTTGATCCAAATGCCATGACGGGTCTGTTAAACAGCATAAGTCTTTTGTCCAAATATGAAACAACACTTCACGAAATGTCGGTGCTTTCAAATATTTCTTTCGTCAATCCAGATTCTGATCGCTTAGAAATCGACAAAAACAAACTAATGGCAATAAGTCATCCGGAGGTTATACTACACCTTTTGATCAATAGGTATGGATTTGGCGGGAATTTGATCAGTCAGATGGCCGATTCTTTGAATCGGACGGGTTCAAAGGAGTTCAGGTCAGCAACACATAGGCTAAGCATTGGCCGGAAAAAAATAGTTTTGAGCAGGATTGAATCCAATAAAACTCAAGTCATTTATTTGGAAGCGGATTTTCCAGGTTTGGAGCGCCCGATCCGTTTAAATGCCAAGCGCATCTCAGCAAAAGATATCAGCGATCTAAAAGTTCCCCCGTCTATGATATTAATTGACGAAGATAAAATCGAATACCCCTTGATTCTGAGAAAATGGAAACGAGGAGACCGACTCTATCCCTATGGTATGCAGGGGAGCAAACTGCTGAGTGATCTTTTTGCCGAATTACACTTTGAGTATGACGAGAAACAGGAAACCTTTCTTTTATGCAGCAATTCCGGCGCTATTATCTGGGTTGCCGGGTGCCGCGCAGACAGACGATTTTGTGTAGATGAAAAGACGGAAAGAGTTTTACGCTTAACAAAATTAGATTAAGCTGATCGAATTGGTGTTGATTGATTGCTCTCATTCTAAGTACGCCTTTTTCCATAAATAGTGCGTGAGTTATTTTAATCATGTGTGAATGTTAATGCAACCCCATTCGATATTAGGTTGTCAGATGAATGCTAAAAGTTCTTAAACCGGTTTGAATTACAACCCGACATTTCATAAAATCGTAATTTTGCGACCTTCAACCAAATATAATCATGAAGTATTTATCTTATAGAATCTTTGCTCTGTTTTTTGTTTCAGTCTTTTTGTTGCCATCGGCTTTCGGGCAGGTGCTGGAACCTGTAAAGTGGAGTTTCAGCAGCGAGAAAAAAGCACCGAATGAGTATGAACTCATTTTTACCGCAGACATTGAACCCACCTGGCATCTGTATTCTCAAAACATTCCGATGTCGCCACCGGCTACTACCTTTGTTTTTGAACCTGCAAGCGGGTATGAACTCATCGGAAATGTTGAGGAATCGCCTTCAGTAGAGCAGTACGACCCCAATTTTGAAATGACACTCAGATTCTTCTCGGGTAAAGCTATATTTCGTCAGAAAGTCAGGCTCACAGGCGAGCAGCCTGTTGTTGTAAAGGGTTCGCTTGAGTTTATGTGTTGCGACGATACTCGTTGTTTGCCTCCATCCGAGGTTGATTTTTCTTTTCAACTCAGCCCTGAAAATACAGCTTCAGGTGTTACCGGCCCAGGAATGGGTACAGGAATCTTGAAACCAGTAACCTGGGAATATGATATTGAAAAAGTGTCCAACGGGTTGTATGAACTTATCTTCAAGGCTAATATAGATAAGGGATTTCATCTGTACTCCTTAAAGATTCCTGAAAACGGACCATTGCCAACAGAGTTCACTTTTGAACCCAACGAAGCATATGTTCTTGACGGGGATGTTTTTGAAGTTACCATAGGAAAGGAAAAATATGATGAGATCTTCGAAATGAACATCACTTCATTCGAAGGTATGGCTGAGTTCAGACAGCGTATAGTAACCCGCACCGAATCATTGTTTTCGTTAAAAGGTGAAATCGCATACATGGTATGTAATGATGTTGGCTGTGTAGCCCTGTATGAAGATATCCTGCTCACTATAGATAATGGCAAACTGGTAACTGGAAATCAGGAAACTGCGGTTGAAGCAACAGGCGGTACGAAAGCCGACATTCAGGGCACTTCTTCTTCGCTGTGGGGTTTCTTTTTCATTGCATTTCTGGCCGGATTGGCTGCTATTCTGACACCTTGTGTTTTCCCGATGATTCCGATGACGGTTTCTTTCTTTATGAACGATAAGGAATCAAAAGTAAAAGGCAAGATAAAGGCTGTGGTTTATGGCCTTTCCATTATCGGAATCTACACACTGATTGGTTCCATATTGGCTGTGGTGGCAGGCCCTGATATTGCCAACTGGCTGAGTACACACTGGTTACCTAATATTCTATTCTTTCTCATCTTTGTCATTTTTGCTGCATCATTTTTTGGTATGTTCGAGATTACGCTACCGCATTGGCTTGTCAATAAATCAGATCAGAAAGCCGATAAGGGAGGGTATCTAGGATCTGTATTTATGGCGCTAACCCTTGTGCTTGTATCATTTAGCTGCACAGGTCCAATTGTCGGAACAATTCTGGTGGAATCGGCAGGTGGTCAGGTGTTAAAACCCATTGTGGGCATGTTTGGTTTTTCCTTAGCGTTTGCCTTGCCGTTTACTATGTTTGCCATATTCCCGAAATGGCTGAGCACACTGCCTAAGTCAGGTGGATGGCTCAATTCAGTAAAGGTAGTGCTTGGGTTCCTCGAACTTGCACTGGGTCTTAAATTTTTATCGGTCGCTGACCAGACCTACCACTGGGGTATCCTTGACCGTGAAATCTATCTGGCATTCTGGATTGTAATTTTCTTTCTGCTGGGGCTTTATTTGTTGGGCAAGATTAAATTCCCGCATGATTCTGAAGTAAAAACGCTTAGTGTGCCACGCCTGATGCTGTCCATAATCACTTTCACATTTGTGGTGTATCTGATACCCGGCATGTTTGGTGCACCCTTAAAAGCACTATCGGGCTACATGCCTCCAATGGCCACTCATGATTTTGATTTGAACGACATCATCAGGAAAAATTCGCGGCTTTCGTCCGGGGCAACTGCCAGTTTAACAGATCATCAATTATGCGAAACCCCAAAGTTTCATGAGAAACTTCACCTTCCTCATGGACTGGAAGGTTATTTTGACTACGAACAGGGTCTGGCATGTGCCAAAGCATTGAACAAGCCTATTTTCATTGATTTCACAGGACATGGATGTGTCAATTGCCGCGAAATGGAAGCCAATGTATGGAGCGATCCGCGTGTATTAAGTCTGCTTGAAACTGAATATGTGGTTATTGCATTGTATGTAGACGACAAAACCAGCTTACCTGAGAACGAGTGGGTTGTTTCTGAGTATGACGGAAAGGTGAAGAAAACCATTGGAAGGAAATATGCGGATTTTCAGATTTCAAAATTTGGGGTAAACGCGCAACCCTATTACGTTCTGATGGGTCATAACGGCGAAGTGCTCAACCAACCAAAAGCCTATGACCTGAATGTGGATGCTTTCGTTGAGTTTCTGAAAACAGGGGTTGAAAATTTTAAATCCGGAAAATCGGTGTACCGCATACCCTAAGCAAGCTGAATAGATCAGATAAACACTTAATAAGCATTTAAGTGACTAATTTTCAATGAGGAAACTTTGCGTCATAGCCTATCTGCGTTGTGGCTGTTGCACAAGGTTCCGCAATGGAGACACAGAAGTTTTTAAAAGAAACAGAATTGACGATTGCTCTTTGGTTCTCTTTGTCACAGATTTAACTGCCAAAAAGCACAGATGAATATCACTTATTCCATTGTGTTTTCTGATTAGTAATGATCAATTGCCTTTGTTATAATCAGCAATAGCTAAATTTTTTTCAAAAAATCAATTCAGCTGAGCAGTTTTCAAATCAGACCATTTTTCTGTTTTTTTTGTCTTAATGATGCGATATTCCTCACAGAAAGGAATAAGTAGTAATTTTATACTCTCTAATGGTTAGGGATTCTTTTGCATAACGGAGTCATTATTTATTTAAGAAAGATTGAATTGCCGTTGTCAACGAATGTTATGAGAACATCGTCTTCATGATGAATAGTAAAAATTGTCATGTTGACCTGAAAAATACAGACAGATGAAAAAAATAGTATTGTTCGTTCTGCTTGGTTTATTGATCTGCACAAAACAAGCGATGCCGCAGGCGGGGCAAACCCTTAGGGTTTTTGAAATGGAGGAGTTGGACGACTACATCGATTATGTACTGAATATTCTGTATGCCGGTGGTGGAATCATCGACACCGCATCCATTACCTATCAGGGTCATCCTTTATCCATAGGAAGATTCGAAAACGGAAATGACATTGGATTTGGCAAAGGGGTGATACTTTCCAACGGCAGAGTGAAGACAGCTGAAGCAGGAGCCAACCGATATGGTGCTTATGGAGACTCATTAGGCTATCCGGGCGATCCTGACCTTGATAGGATGTATCAGTTTATTACACCGGATGGAAAACCTGATACGACTTCCGACGCTGCAGTACTGAGTTTTAAGTTCAAACCGTTCTACGGTAATATCAACCTCGGATATGTTTTTGCTTCTGAAGAATATCCATATGCCGGCGAAAGACCCACAGGGCCGGATATTGACCTTACCGGTGAGGATGACTATTTTTATGATGTTTTCGGAATATTTGTGAGTTCAACCGGCGGGCAATTCAGTAACCAGTCAAAAAACATGGCTATTATACCTTCTTCAGGAGGAACCGGTGAAGAATGGGTGCTTATAAGGACCATTAATCCAAGAGTTAACATACCATTATACAGACCCAACCTAGATCCGCCATTTGGCCTCACGACTGAATTTGATGGATTGACGGTTCCGTTTAACATTAATGCAAACCTCGTTCCCTGTCGTGATTATATTGTAAAAATTGCTGTTGCTGACTTCTGGGATTCGGAGGAAGCACCCTATGACGAATACCCATCAAACTTCAATTCCGGCGTTTTCCTCGAAGAAAAAAGCCTCATCAGCGGCGAAGGCATCAACTATTCGGTTGACTGGTATTTTGACAACCCCAACATCGATTGTGAAGACTGTGTGGTTGTCGGCTGCTCAAACCTGATCATACAGTTCACACTAAACAAGCCTGCTCAGGATGACTATAAGTTACCCTATTCTCTACAGGGTTTCACTCATGCTGATATTGAGCCTATACCAGATACGATCGTTATACCTGCCGGACAAGTAAGTACAACCATTGAGATCAGGCCGTTGGCTGGAACCATAACCGGTGACTTCGAATACTGGAAGTTCCGCTACCCTATCAATCCATGTGATGTTCCTGTGCCGCCATTCTCAGGAGGTTTTACCGGTGTGGTTGACTTCAAAGCATATGATTATCAGCCTATTCAGGAAGTTACCAAACAAATTACAGCCAGCTGCGGTGAGACCGTAAGCCTTACCTTTCTGGATGATATTGTAGGTGGTTTTCCACCATATAACCTTGTTTGGTCATACAACGGCAACTTGATCGGGCCAGGACAACCGGTTTCACATGTGGTGCAGGACAGCCCTGACATGGTTGATGTCAGCATTTCAGATGGTTGCGGCAACAACAACGTCAGCCATGTCCAGATCAACAACAATCCATTGGTTGTTACCGTATCACCCGGTACTATAGTAGAAATCTGTGAAGGACAAAGCGAAAACCTGCTGATTACCAACACGAATCCTTTTAATTCTTTTGTTTCAGTGCAGTGGTTCAGAGGCGATTGGGGGACTCCAATTGGTTCGGCAAATCCGCTGAATGTGCCTTATGACCCGAATCTGGTTGGAACGATCAATTATTATTACAGAGCTACAGACGACTGCGGTAACATTCGCGAAGGCTCAATTCTGGTTACACAGGATCCCATTCTTTCGGCCGGGGACGACCGGTGGATTTGTTTCGGAGACGAAACTACCCTGGTTTCCACTGAAGCTGTCTATTATTGGTGGTATGATGGTGTTCCCGGACAGCCGGGCACCAACCTTATTGCTGAGGGCGCCAATGCTCAAAGTGTTGTTGTTTCACCTGCTGTGCAAACCACCTACCACCTCGAAGTGCGTAGCAAATGTGATGAAACACTTATCCTCAGTACGACAGTTACCGTTTTTGTGGAGTATTTTGATGCCGAAATTGTTTCGCCCGATGAACCCGACTTTGAAATCTGCCCAGGAGGAACCCTCACACTCGAAGCCAATGGTTTGGGTCCATGGCTATGGAGCACAGGCGAAACTACACAGAGTATTACCATTACACTCAACCAGCCCGGAACCTTCCAGTATAGCGTTGAAGCAAATACAACCTATTGTACTGATGTAGCCGTTGTGGATATTCTGGTGTATCCGTTTGCTCAGGTTACCGCAACTGCAGAATTCAGCACGGTTTGTGTTGGAACCCCTGTAACCCTTACAGCCACAGGTACGGGTAGCTTTACCTGGTCGGCAACACCCAACGATCCCAGTCTTGCCGGGCAGGAAACATTGGTTAATCCTGTTGTAACACCATCACAATTAACTACATATGAATGTCATATCGTTGACCTGAACCTTTGTGAAGCAACCGATGAAGTTACAGTAGGCATCAGGCCTCAACCGACTATTGATTATAACTATACACCTCAGGAAGTGTGTACCGGTCAAAATGTTGACTTTGTGTATTCAGGCAACGGGCCTGCGTCTGCTCAATATCTTTGGGATTTTGATGGAGGCAGTTTTTCGGGCAGTGGCCCTGGTCCAATCGTTGTTAACTGGGTCAATGCCGGAACCAAATTAGTTACGCTGCAACTGATTGAGCCAAACTGTATATCTGACGTATATTCCGAAAGTGTGGAAGTGAATCCGCTCCCTGAGCCTGATTTCACAGCCGACATCCTCGAAGGCTGCCAGCCATTCGAAGTACAGTTCAGCGACCAAAGCACTGAGGTGTTTGGCAACGCCACATATGAATGGGATTTTGGAGATGGCAACACATCAACCTTAAGAAATCCGGTGCACACCTTTACCGAACCGGGTTTCTACACCGTGTCGCTGACAGTGGCCAACACAGAGTTTTGCTTTAAAACCAAAACCATAACCAACTATATTGAGGTGTTCCCTAAACCAAACACCGCGTTTACAGCCAATCCACGAATCACAACCTTAGGTGATCCCGAAATCAGTTTCGAGAACCTTACCACTCCCGAAGGAAGTAATTACACATGGGATTTCGCCGATGGGACTACCTCTGACGAAGAAAACCCTCTGCATACCTACACACAGGCCGGTACTTTTATTGTGGTGCTGACTGCCGAAACAGACAAGGGTTGTACCGAAGTGTATGAACTCGACATTGTCATCTCCGAAGTAGCGCAGTTGTTTATCCCATCGGCCTTCACTCCCAACGGTGATGGATTGAACGATTGCTTCGAGATCAAAGGAACACCCTTCAGCAACTACACCATGAAAATAATCGACCGGTGGGGTAAAGTGGTACATGTGTCGAAGAATTTTGAAGATTGTTGGGATGGTTCAGCAGAAGGAATTGAGCTTCCCGGCGGATCCTATGTGTACCATATATTCGGTTCCGATTACCTTGGCCGCACCATCGAATACAAAGGGACTGTGAGTTTGCTGAGGTAAAAGCACCACTCTAATACTTTTTTACAACCCTGCACACCTGTAGGGTTGTAATTATTTTATGTCAAAATGTAAATAATACTTGACAAAATATAAATAATACATTACATTTGTAGCAAATATCAATCTTATGAACAGAAATTATTTGTTTCCGCATGTGTTTCGTTTCATCGGCTGGATCGTATTGGTCCCCGGACTTATTCTTGGTCTGACGCATATACTGGGCGGCTTTGAAGCCACATGGCTCAACCTGCCTGTTTTTGTTGTTTCCGAACCTGGTTTTCTGGGCGAGGACAAGTGGTTTGGTTTGAGTACGAACAACCTTACTGACGAGCTTGCCGGTGTGATGCTCATCATCGGTTTGGCTTTTTTAGCTTTTTCTCGCGAAAAGAGCGAAGATGAGTTTATCGCCCGCATAAGGCTTGAGTCATTGCTCAGAGCTACTTACCTCAACTACGGCATTTTGCTGTTCACAATAGTATTCATGTATGGCTCTGCATTTTTCTGGGTGCTGGTTTTCAATATGTTTACGATATTGTTGTTTTTTATTGTGCATTTTAATCTGGCGTTGGCCAAAGCCCGCCGCAACTTCAGACCAGATGAAGAATCATATCAGGGTTGAGCGTGCGCGTATGCGCATCACGCAGGAGGAATTGGCAGCCCGGGTTCAGGTGAGCCGACAGGCCATAAATGCCATTGAAGCAGGTAAGTATAATCTATCTACGATGCTGGCCCTGAAGATTGCACAGGTGTTTGGCACCACCGTGGATGCATTGTTTGAGTTAGAACCTTTGGATTGGAAACCATAGGTATGTATTGATTCATTGGCACTTGTCGGGGTCACATGTGTTTACCTGGATATTGAACATTCAGTGAATAATATTCATAAGGTTGCAAAATAAAACCGGCTTGAGGGCCGGTTTTTGAGGGGGTTGATCTGTTTGCTATTTTCTGGCAAATTCCTGATAAAAAGCCACAATGGTTTCGATGCCCTTGTAGAAATTATCCAACGGATAATTCTCGTTTGGTGAGTGTATGGCATCCGATTCGAGGCCAAAGCCCATTAACAATGATTTGATTCCCAGTATTTGCTCAAATGTTGAGATGATTGGGATGCTGCCTCCGCTGCGCATGGGAACGGGTTGTTTGCCATAGGTTTGCATATAGGCTTTTTCGGCTGCCTTATAAGCCGGCAGTTCAATCGGGCAAACGTATGCCTGACCCCCATGCAGACTGTCCACCTTAACTTTAACAGTGTTTGGGGCAGTGCTCTCGAAATGAGCCTTGAACATCTCAGCCACTTTCTCGTGATTCTGGTTAGGTACCAGCCTGCAGGAAATTTTGGCGTATGCTTTTGAGGGTAGCACAGTTTTGGCTCCTTCACCGGTGTAGCCTCCCCAGATGCCGCATACATCGAAGGTAGGCCTGATGCCTGTGCGTTCGGTGGTTGTGAAGCCTTTTTCGCCACGAAGTTCGGCTACATCGAGTGCTTTTTTGTATGCTTCTTCACTGAAGGGCGCTTTGTTGAGCAGCGCACGTTCTTCGGTGGTGGCTTCGAGCACATCGTCGTAGAATCCCGGAATGGTGATGCGGTTGTTTTGGTCGAGCATGCCGCTGATCATCTCGGCTAGTACAATGATGGGGTTGGCTACGGCACCGCCAAATAGGCCGGAGTGCAGGTCGCGGTTGGGACCGGTAACTTCCACCTGCCAGTAGGCCAGTCCGCGAAGGCCTGTGGTGATGGATGGTATGTCGGGCCCGATCATGCTGGTGTCCGACACCAGAATTAGGTCAGCCTGAAGCATTTCCTTGTGTTCGCTGCACCATTTGCCGAGGTTGGGTGAACCTATTTCTTCTTCGCCTTCGATCATGAACTTAACGTTGCAGGGCAGGCTGCCTGTCTTCACCATAGTTTCGAAAGCCTTGGCATGCATAAAACCTTGTCCTTTGTCGTCATCGGCTCCGCGGGCATATATTTTGCCATTTCTGACTTCAGGCTCAAAGGGCTGACTGATCCAGAGGTTGAGCGGGTCAACGGGCATCACATCGTAGTGGGCATACACCAATACAGTGGGAAGGGTGGGGTCGATAATTTTTTCGCCATATACAACCGGATTGCCTTCAGTTGGCATCACTTCGGCCTTGTCGGCACCTGCTTTCAGGATGCTGTCCTTCCAGTATTCGGCAGCCCTGAGCATATCGGGCTTGTGGTCGCTGATGCTACTGATAGACGGGATACGGATAAGTCCGAATAATTCTTCCAGAAACCTGTCTTTGTTGGTTTCGATGTAGTTACGTGCTTTTTCCATGGGTAGGGTTTGATTCATGTTTATTTGCGGGTAAAGATAACGATTTTCAGGAAATTTTTCAGATGACTTTCTTGACATTTACCCATTGGATATTATATAAAGTTCTGTTTAACAAATTACTATGAGCCGAATGAGGCTTTAAGTCATCTGTTAAAAATATGTGCCCGTTAAGAATTTTTAATATTTTTGTTAACCAAATAAGTTGGCCTAATCAAAACCACAAAAATGAAAACAGTTTTACCCTTCTTTATTAACAGATTATTTATCAGGATTTTTGTTCCCGTTCTGATATTTTTTCTGTCAGGCGTTAGCCTGCCTGCATTGGCTCAGATTGGTCCGTTGATCATTACCGAGAATACTTCTCAACAGATGGCAGAAGATATGATTCAGGATGTATTCATTAGCGGAGATGTTGAAGTTTATGATATTCAATATACAGGCGTACCAACTGCAAGCGGCAGGTTTATCGGCAACACAGGTCTTGGATTCATTGAAGGGATGATACTGACATCGGGCAGGGCAAGTATTGCAAAAGGTCCAAACAACTCTGCCAGCGCTGGTAACAGTAACGGAGCTGCAGGCGACACTGATCTGAATCAAATGGCCGGGGGCACATCTTTGGATGCATGCGTATTGTCATTTAAATTTATTCCCAAAACAAGCAGGGTAAAGTTTAAGTATGTTTTTGCATCTGAAGAGTACCCGGAGTATGCTCCACCAAACAATTCATCTTACAACGATAAGTTTGGTTTTTTTCTATCGGGTCCCGGTATTAATGGCACATACAGTAATAATGCAATCAATATTGCAACATTGCCCAATGGATCAGTTGTTTCCATTAACTCAGTAAATGCAGTCACCAATCAGGAGTATTACGTATCTAATTGGAATCCTGTTAATAATAACAATATCCAATATGATGGATACACGGTCGTGCTAACCGCTCAGGCTGATGTAACACCTTGTGAAGAGCATCGCATCAAACTGGCAATTTCAGATGGGGGCGACAGGCTATATGATTCAGGTGTTTTTTTGGAAGCAAATAGTTTTACTGACGGAAGTGTCAATACATCAATCAATTTTGATAATATCCTCATCGACACCATGGCTGTGGAACAATGTAACAATGCCACCATCCGCTTCGACATCATGCAGGAACGCGAAGAAACCTTTACCATGAATCTGGTTGTCGATGGAACAGCTGAGTATGGTGAGGATTATCAGCCATTTCCTCTGCAGGTAGAGATTCCACCGGGGGAGCGTATTTTTGAAATTCAAATCATACCCTTTCAGGATAATCTGGATGAAGGCATGGAAACGGTAGTGATTAAATTTCAGCCCGATCCCTGCAATCTTTTTGAGTTTGACTCAGTTGTGGTTAAGATATACGACAAAGGGCCTCATGACTATGCCACAGAGTATTTCTATTCGAACTGTGGCGATGAAGTTACTTTAAGCTTTGAAGATGTTCTCAACGGAACAGCACCATATACGCATGAATGGCGTCTTACCGACGGAACTTTATTGGGCACCGACCCTACATTGCTCTATACGCCTGTGCAGGACAGCATCCTTATTCTCGACATCATTAGAGATGCATGTAACGAAACGCAGGTTGACTCTGCATTTGTTATCATCGCACCGGTTGTGGCAGATGCAGGAATTGACCAATCCCTGTGCAACGACCCGTCAGTTACCATTGGCGCCCCTGAATTTCCGGGTTATTATTACGCATGGACCAGTAATCCTCCTGATCCTTCACTTGTGGGGCAGGAAAACATTGCCCAACCGGTAGTTTCACCTACACTCACCACACAATATTTCCTTCAGGTGACCAACGATTGCGAGGGTTTTGACGAAGATGAAGCCTGGGTGCTGCTCGAAGGGGCTGTTGCTTATGCCGGTGAAGATGATGCCATCTGTATTGGTGAAAGTTTCTCCTTCACTGCCAATGATGCTGAAACCTGGCTGTGGGTGGCCAACCCGCCGGATGCTTCGTTAATTGGTCAGGAATCAAACCAAACCATTAATGTCAGCCCGGCAACTACCACTACTTACAGCCTCACTGTTACCAACGATTGTGGTTTTACGGCGGATGATGCAGTTGAACTTACAGTGCACCCGTTGCCTCTGGCCAGCGCCGGAAACAACGATGCAATATGTCTGGGGGATTCATATACACTGAATGCCAGTGGAGGCGTATCCTATGAATGGTGGTCGGTGCCCAATGATCCAAGTTTGTTCGTGGGTGATCAGCACCTGACACAGAATCCAACCGTAACTCCTTCCGGAACAGAAATTCAATATTTTGTCCGTGTGATCAGCCAGTTTGGATGTGAGGCTGAGGCAGACATGACCCTGACGCTCAATCCTTCACCGGTGATCGAAGCTCAGGCTGATGACCTCATATTATGTAATGGCGGTAGCACAACACTGCGGGCTATCGGTGATGCCAATTTCACCTGGTCATCCGTACCAGCTGATCCGAGCCTTGTGGGACAAGAGAACAATCCAAACCCGGTGGTTACTCCACCCGTTGGAACAACCACATACTACTTATTGGGTGAAGCATCAGACTATGATTGCCCTTCCAATACCTCAATACAGGTTACAGTTCGACCCGAAATCACTGCATCAGTAAACGCCTTGAATACAAGGGTATGCCAGAATGCCAATTTCTCAGCCAGCTATCAGGGCAACGCAACAGTTGGTTCAACCTTTATCTGGGATTTTGATGGAGCGAACGTTACTTTTGGTTCGGGTCCTGGTTTGTATAATATGAATTGGTCAACACCCGGAGTAAAGACGATCACCGTTATTGCCAATGATGCCGGTTGCGAGAGCGATATGGCATCTTATCAGGTAACGGTTGTTGAAAGCCCTCAAGCCTCTTTTGGTGCCGACATCACTGACGGTTGTTCACCCATAACAGTTCAGTTCAGCAACAACTCTCAAAATCTGAGTCAGAACTTTGTTTATGAATGGAATCTGGGCAACGGCACAACCTCCGGACAGGCAAACCCTTCTGTAACATATGATGTTCCGGGTAATTACACTGTGTCGCTGAAGGTGATCAACGAAGGACTGTGCGAAAGCATTGCACCTGAGTCAGGCATGGTGATCAGCAGCTACGCCAACCCAACGGCAGGTTTCGATCCCGATCCGCAATCCACAACTATCCGGTTGCCCGATGTAGCATTTATCAACAGTTCAACAGGCGAAGGCCTTACTTATGAATGGGATTTCGGCGACGGAACTACCAGCACTGAAGCCCAACCCGTGCACACCTATACTGAAACAGGAACATATGAGGTTATTTTAAGAACGATTACAGCCAATGGTTGCGAAGACGAAATCATGAAAACCGTGGATATATTCCCTGATTATGCTGTATTCCCGGCCAATGCTTTCAGTCCCAATGGGGATGGGCTGAATGATGTTTTTGAGGTAAAAACAGTAGCCGTTTCAAAATATAACATCAAGGTTTATAACAGATGGGGTCAGGTGATCTTTGAGTCGGACGATGTGGAAAAACATTGGGACGGCAAGGTTAAGGGAGAACAGGTGCCTGCCGGAAGCTATATCTACCATGTAATCATCACCAATATGGTAGGTGAAACCACCGAAAAACGAGGAACAGTGAATGTAATGTACTAACATAACATAAATACGAAAAACCCCTGTAATGATTAGTAATTGCAGGGGTTTTTCATTTTTTGGTGCCGCACGAAAAAGGTATCTTTGCATAAAATTGGAAACATGAGAAAACCGATCAGGGTAGCCATCAATGGTTTTGGACGTATCGGAAGGATTACTTTTCGTCAGATGCTCAAGAACAGCAGTATTGAACTGGTAGCGATTAACGACCTTGCTGATATCGGAAATCTGGCTCATCTGCTGAAATACGACAGTGTCCAGGGTAGTTTCCCTGGAAATATTTCTGTGTCCGGAAATCGGATAATTGTCGATGGCAGGCTGGTTGAGGTTCTTTGTGGGCCTGACCCTGCTGCACTACCATGGAAATCTCTTGAAATTGATGTAGTGATCGAATCAACTGGAAAATTTGTTGATCCAGAGATGGCGATATTGCATGTAAGCCACAGCGGTGCCCGTAAGGTGATCATTTCTGCTCCCGCCAAAGATGAATCCGAGCATGTTAAATACATCGTACTCGGTGTGAATGACCATTTAATCGACCGAAACGATATTGTAATTTCCAATGCATCCTGCACAACAAATAATGTAGCTCCGCTTATCATGATTTTACATGAGCATTGGGGTGTCGAAAAGGGATTTATCACCACAGTACATTCTTACACCAAAGATCAAAATCTGGTTGACGGGCCCCACAAGGACTGGCGAAGGGGCAGGGCAGCGGCATATTCTATCGTGCCTACCACAACCGGAGCGGCAAAAGCAGCCACAAGAATTTTTCCGCATCTGAAAGGCAATCTTGGTGGCGCCGGAATCAGGGTGCCCGTTCCGGATGGCTCACTCACCGACCTTACCTGCACACTGAGCAAATCGGCCAGCGTGGAAGCCATCAACGAGGCATTCAAACTTGCAGCCGAAACCAGACTTAAAGGTATTTTGCAATATACCGAAGATCCGATAGTGTCGGCTGATGTCATCGGCAACACCCATTCTGCCGTGTTTGATGCCAGGCTAACTGCCGTACTGGGCGACCGTAACAAACTCATCAAAATTGTAGCCTGGTACGATAACGAAATGGGCTATGCCACCCGATTGGTTGAACTCACCGAGCGCTTTGCCTGATATGTTTCCGGATGACAGGCG
>Ga0208244_100064_pt1 | contig 144807 bp, 98 predicted proteins | sample SubbioCR12Aug_5A_FD_184828 | JGI IMG/M metagenome (GOLD analysis project Ga0208244, IMG submission 184828) | Serpentinite rock and fluid subsurface biosphere microbial communities from McLaughlin Reserve, California, USA - CR12Aug_5A (SPAdes) | ecosystem: Environmental > Terrestrial > Deep... | reverse complement strand
CACAGGTTAATCATATAAACGGAATTAAAAATGATAATAGAGTAGTTAATTTAGAATGGTGTACTCCTTCTGAAAACTCACAAAAAAGATTATTTTATTCAAAAACAAATAGTCTTTCAATTCAAGTAATACAATATGATTCTAAATGGAATATAATAAAAACGTGGAGATCTATTAAAGATATCACAAATAATGTTGAATTTTCAGGTAATATTCAACATTATTTGGATAAAAATAAATTATATAAAAATTGTTATTGGGAAAGAGTCAAAGAAAAATTAATTGAAGGAGAATTATGGAATAATGTTACTTTAAAAAATGTAAATATTAAAGTGTCAAATAAAGGAAGGGTAATCGATTTAAACGGTAGAATTACAGAAGGGTCTAAAAATGATGGAGGCTATATGAGATATGGTGTTACTATTAATGGTACTATTAATTTATATTTAGTACATAGAATTGTAATGTTAGCATTTGCCCCCCCGAATAGATAGCGAAAAATATGTAGTTGATCATATAAATGGTATTAAAAATGATAATAGACTGGAGAATTTACGTTGGTGTACAATAAAAGAAAATAATAGATTTGCTCGTGAAATGAAACCCTTCATTTCTAACAGTCATACTAAAAGTATAGATCAATTTGAATTAAACGGCAAGTTTATTAAAACCTGGGTATCACAATCAGAAGCTGGAAAGATATTAAAAATAGATATATCTTTGATTGGAAAATGTTGTAAAAATAAATCAAGCACGGCTGGTGGATTTATTTGGAAATATCATCTAACTTAGAAATTTAATTAATATTAAAAATTTTCAATATAAATATATGTCTACAAAATAACTTACTACTCCGTCCCAGATAAATTTATCCAACTTAAAAAAGTTATATGTATATTTATATGACTTTTAAAAAAATTGTTCTTTTTTATTTGGGACGGAGAAGTACTTTTTTACAATTTTACTACAAATAAAAAAAATTAGGGTTAATCAATAAATCATATTCTTTGAATATATAGAAGAAGTTTTTGATAATTCATTAAAATATATTTTAATAAATATAATTATGAGTGAGATAGAAATTAGACCCCAGACAAAATTGTACGACTCCGTCCCAGATAATATCTCAATCCAACTTAAATATATATATATATATATTTATATGACTTTTTAAAAAAATTTTCTTTTTTATCTGGGACAAAATTGTACAGATTTTGGTTTTGAAAATTTTTATTTAACTGATACTTTTAAAACAGCATACATATGGGCAAAAAAAAATAATCAGGCTGCAATTGTTATTTTTGTTATTCCAAATACATATATTGAAAATTTGGAAAATCATTTAATCCTTAGTGATGAAGAAATTTGGAAAAAAACAGTTTATAGAATTAGAAATGAACCTAAACCAAGATTTGTAGATTATCAAAAAGAAAGAAAAAAATACAAAAAATTTATTAAAGATATAGATTCAAATGATCTAATAAGCGGCCCTATCTGTGCAAATCCTTCTGAAAAAGAAGTTGATAAAATAAGACCCCTTAAATATGGAGGATATACTCCATATCAATTCAGTTTTAAACAAAGTACTATAGATGATTTAAATACAATGAAGGCTTTAACAGTATTTTTTGAAGATACTTAAAAATTACTTCTCGGTCCCAGATAAAAAAGAACATTTTTTTTAAAAGTCATATAAATATACATATAACTTTTTTGACAGATTGGATAAATTAATATGGAACGGAGTTGTACTAGACAGGTTCTTTTGTGTCAGATTTCTTTAAATTTTTATAACCAAATATATTTCTTTAGAATTTTTATAACCAAATATATTTCTTTAGAATTTTTATAACCAAATATATTTCTTTAGAATTTTTATAACCAAATATATTTCTTTAGAATTTTTATAACCAAATATATTTTTCTAGAATTTTTATAACTAAACATATTTTTCTAGAATTTTTATAAATAAACATATTTTTCTAAATTTTTATAACCAGATATATTTCTTTAAATTTCTATAAACTTTTCTAAATTTTTATAACTACTACTACTTTGTCCCAGATTAATTTATCTGACACATTGAAAAAGTTATATGTATATTTATATGACTTTTAAAAAAATTGTTCTTTTTTGAGCCTACATTTGGGACGGAGAAGTACTCCGTTTCAGATAAATCGGTGATTCAAAAAATAAAAAAATATATGGATAAATAAGTGTAAATATTTATTTAAACTTGTACTACTCCGTTTCAGATCAATCGGTAATTCATTTTTAGATCACTCATTTATTCATATAAAAAATTTATTATTCAGTAATTTTATGTATTAATATTTAAGCTTACATTTAATACTTATACGTATTCATCCATATAAATATATATTTTTTGAATCACCGATTTATTTGAAACGGAGTAGTAAATAAATATATAAAAATATAATGTATTTTTATTTTTATATGAATAATTAAGTGGACAAAAAATGAAACACCGATTAGTCCCACGATTTGAAACGGAGTAGTAGATATATTTCTTTAAATTTCTATAAACTTTTCTATATTTTTATAACCAGATATATTCTTTAAATTTTTATAAGAATCCGTCCCAGATTAATTTATCTGACACATTGAAAAAGTTATATGTATATTTATATGACTTTTAAAAAAATTTTTCTTTTTTATTTGTGACGGAGAAGTAAACTTTTTATAAAAAATTATAACTAAATATATTTCTTTAAATTTTTATAGACTTTTTCTAGATTTTTATAACCAGATATATTCTTTAAATTTTTATAAACTTTTTTTTAAGAAATATAACTAAATATATTTCTTTAGAATTTTATAAATAAATACTACTACTCTGTTTCATATTGTGAGACTAATCAGCGATTCATTTTTACTTAACTCAGTAATTTTATATATTAATAAATATTTATTTTTTAAATAACCGATTTATCTGAAACAGATTAGTATTTCTTTTTATTTAATACAATACTGTATCAAATAATTTTTTTATTTCTTCATACAATTTCTGTATCTACTTCCAGAAGATATCCAATCTGTATTTTTTAATAAATGTTCAAAAGATTCTTTATTTATCCCACCATCTGAATTTGAATAATAAATATTTTTTATTTTTAATTTTGATTTATTTATATATTTCAAACAATTTAAACAAGGTTTAGAATTTTTAATATTATTTTTATCAATTCTAAAAACTAATAAATTATAATATTTTTCCTTTTCTGATATCTTATTCGATTTTTGAATACATGACATTTCTGCATGTTTAGATGGAAAATTATGAAAATCATCTTGAATGTTAACTCCCCAGTTAAGATCCTTTAAGACACTGTTTATCTTTTAGTAATCTTTTGTTCTTGGAGTTAAGCAATACAGCATAGTGTTGTGTAGTATTGGGATTGTGAATTTCCTGAAGAGTTGAAATTATATTTTGCATTTTGTATTTTAAAATTTTTTAATTTTTTTTCAAATTTTATAGTTAATCAAATTTTTCAGAAAAAAAATTCTTTCTAAAGTACATTTCGTTACACACTATTTTATAAACTCTCTAAATTTTTAATTAAATATATTTGTTCTAAGAATTCTTCTAAACAAAAAAACTTTGAAAAATATTATACTACTCCGTTTTATATTAGTGTGGGACAGGGACTAATCGGTGATTCAAAAAATAAGGAACCAAAATGGTTCCCGTGTGCGGCTCAGTGCACAACAAATATTTATATGAATAAATTAGTATAAGTATTTAATAAGAACTAAAATAATAATATATAAAATTAGTGAATTAAAAGTAGGCGACCTAATTTTATATGAATAAATGAGTGATCTAAAAATGAATTACCGATTGATCTGAAACGGAGTAGTATAAAATATACGATCTACACTTAAAATAATATTTCAAAAAAATAAAAAAGTTTTAAAAAAATTGAAAAAAATTAACTGAAAAAATAAGTGTGAAAATTTAAGAAAAAAACTGTTTTTGATTAAGTATTCAACAAATTATTTAAGTTATTTTTTTTCATACAAACTTTGTACTACTCCGTTTCAGATCAATCGGTGATTCTTTTTTTCATAACACAATTATTCATATAAAATCTTTTAAGTTACTAGTCCAGTTCAGGAGGATCCTCGTGATCCCTGTGAAATTGGGTTTTCAAAAAATAATTAACTATATCTAAATTTATCTTTAATTATTTTTAAGTAATATAAATAATCCCTTAAAAATAAAGATTTTACTTAAAATTTTATATGATCTAAAAAGTGAATAAAAAGATCTGGCCCAATTACTCCGACTATATGAACTGGACTAGTAACTAATTTTATATATTATTATTTTAGTTCTTATTAAATACTTATACTAATTTATTTATATAAATATTTGTTTTGCACTGAGGCGCACACGGGAACCATTTTGGTTCCTTATTTTTTGAAACACCGATTAGTCCCTGACCCACACTAATATGAAACGGAGTAGTATTTTTTTGAAAATTTTCAAAAAAATATTTTAATTAGAATGGAACTTTTTATGCATCTCTTAACTTAATAAGTCTTTCGTAAGCATTAGATAAATTTTTGAATTCTTCAACATTTCCTCCCTTGTCAGGATGGCAGATTTTGGCTTTTTTGTAATACAAAGTTTTCAAATTATTAACCAAAAACATATGTTTTTCTGAAATATTACTTCTGTTATATTCAATGCCAAACACATTCAGATCATTTTCTTTTTCTTTGTCTTCAATAGATAATTCAGGTAAATTAAGATCTTCAAAATCTTCGTATTTATATTTATTTTCAAAGTCCTTAAAATTAATATCGAAATCGTATTTAATCTTGTATTTAATATCGAAATCGTATTTAATCTTGTATTTAATATCGAAATCGTATTTAATCTTAAAATTGAAATTATATTTATAATCATCTGTAGTAATCCCATTTACTTCTTTATAGGGAATATTAAACTTTTTGAATTCAATAATTTTCTTTAATTTAGTAAATAAACTTTCTTTTTCAAGAGTTACAATATCAACATTTCTTCCAATTACATCTAAAATTGCATCGATAATATAATTATATGCTGCCTTTTTATCAAAAAACAAAAAAGCATACCATCCATCAATCATTATATATAATTTAACGAATTCTTCATTTGAAATATTTTGAAGAGTAAAAAGTTCATGGTTAATAATAAGGGTCATTTTTATAAAATTTTATTTTTAAAATTCAATTTTTATGAAATTTTTCTGTGAAATAAAAAGTATACTAGTCCAAAAGAACCTTTAGGTTCTCCCTATCATATAGTAGGAGTAATTGGGCCAGATCTTTTTCTTCACTTTTAAAACAATATTAAATTTTAAGTAAAACCTATATTTTTAAGTGAGTATTTATATCACTTAAAAATATTTAAACATAAATTTACATATACCGGTTTTTGAAAACCAAATTTATCTGAACTGGACGGAGTACTACTCCGTTTCAAATAAATCAGGAGAACCTTCAGGCTCTCTTTGATTCAAAAAATAAGGAACAGTCCCACCATATGGTTCCCGTGTGCACACCAGGGCTCACATATATATTTATATGGATGAATTACCGAAGGAACCACTCGGTTCGTCATTGATATGAAACGGAGTAGTATATAATTTTTTTAATCTGTCAGATAATATTTCGCTCTGGGACGGACTAGTACTTTTTTTCAGTAATTAATTTTCCTGCTATAAATTCTTTAGAAACTTTACCTTCCAAAAATTCATATATTTTTTCGACTTCTTCAGAATATTCAATCATTTTTTCATAATCTGCTAAATATCTTTTATAATATGATAATAATGTAACTGTTATAACAGTTCCTAATAATGATTTACCTTTTTCTACTGAATGTACTCCGGTGATTAGTTTAATTTTATTAATAAGTTCAGAATACATATTTTTAGAGTAATCTTTTCCTTTAAAATATTTAATTTTAAACATTAATATATCAATAGATTCATATTCTGGTGTATATCCATAACAATTTTCATTACACAATTCTGTAATTCCACCTGATAATTCAATTATCGTATCAATAATATTTTTAACACTCATTTTTATTTTTAATATTAATTTTTTTTAATTCATTTTTTAAATCAAAACTATTAAACATTTACTTCTCTGTCCCAAATGTAGGATCAAAAAAGAACAATTTTTTAAAAGTCATATAAATATACATATAACTTTTTCAATGTGTCAGATAATATTTTGTTTAACTATCTGGGACAGAGAAGTAAATAAAATTAGTTAACTAAAAAGATTTTATATGAATATTCAAGTGATGCGAATTTAATTACCGAAGGAACCAAGAAAATGGAACCTTTATGTTCCCGTGAACCGAATGGCTTTATTTTCTTGGTTCGTCATTGATCTGAAACGTAGTAGTATTCAATTCATTTTTTTAAAGGTTTTTGAAAATTAAATTAATATGAATCCATCTAGTTTTGGCTTGTCCTATCCTCTTTGGAAAAATGAATTAATTTTTTTTTAATTCATTTTTTTTTGAATATACATAAAATGAAAGCTAAATTTTCCAAAGAGGATCTCAAAAAAAAAGAGTGTGTTGATTTGTATAATTCTAAAGTATCTTCGAAATATAAAGATATTTTTAATGTTATTGTAAAAAATACACAATTTTACACAAAAAATGATGTATTAACTTCATTAAAAGATAATTTAATTAAATGGAGAAATAAGAGAAGTAATTTACCTTTATTTGTTTTACTTCCGGAATATGAAGAAGAGAGTAGAAAGTTTTTTTATAATAAACTTAAAAAATATTTACCAAAACATGTAAGAGTAAATGAATTTAGAACGCATACAGAAGAAGTAGAATATTTATTTTTAGATGATTGGATTTTAAATTTTTCTAAATTAAAAGAAGATTTATCAGAATCTAATATAAATATTCCAATTTTAGTAGAAAATAATAAGGGAAAATTAAAAGTTAAAAATATTTCACCAACTCTTACATTGATAACTAGTATTATATCAAATGATATTCTTAATCAAAAGAATAATTTTTCAAATTTTATGCAAGGATTAAAATATACATTTATTTATGATTATATAGTTTATGATTTAAAACATTTTGTAAAATCAGATAAATTATTAGATGAATTTAACATTAGATATTTGGAATCTGATATAAATGTATATTTAGTTTATGTGGATTATAAATTAGATGATGGTGATGTTTCATATAAAAAAGTATATAATTCATGTCTTAAAACACCTAATATTTCTGAAAAAGTAGGTAATTTTTTCAATAATATTTTTCAAATTGTTTAAAACAAATACTTCTCCGTCCCAAATATAAGGCTATCCAACTTTTTAAAAAGTCACACGAACTACACATAACTTTTTCAATCTGTCAGATAATATGTCAATCTGAGACGGAATCGTAAAAATTATATTTATATATCAGATACAACTCTGTCCCAAATAAAAAGTTGGCGAACTACACATAACTTTTTTAATATGTCACATAAATTAATCTGGGACAGAGCCGTTTTTTTTTTGAAAAGTAATTAATAATTTTATACTACTCCATTGGAAATACTCAAGTTTTAATGAAATTTTCATAAAATTCGAATTAAAAAATATTATTCGCAAACAATATTTTTATAAAAAATAAAAAATTTTGTTTACGATTATTCATCACTTAAATTTGTTATTGAAAACTCAATTTCACAGGAATTCCCCTGCAATGGAGTAGTATATTAAGTTATAATTATTGATAAAAATTTTTATTTTATAAAGTCCAAGTATCATGAAAAAAAATGAATTACAGAAGAAACCAAGAAAATGGTGCCTTTAGGTTCACACAAAACGAATGGTTCTTTATTGATTTGAAATAGAATATTACAGACATCTGTATTAAGTAAAACTTAAAATTAAAAAAAAATTACTAGTCCAGTTCAGGAGAATCCTTTAGGATAGGAAGACCCGATAAGGAAGAGCCGAACTCCTATAAAATTGGGTTTTCAAAAAAAAGGAACAGTCCCACCATATTGTTCCCGTGTGCAGCAGGGCGCACATAAATAATTATATGTAAATTTTATCTTTAATTATTTTTAAGTAATATAAATATTAAGTAAAAAATAAGCGTTTTACTTAAAATTTTGTATGGTCGGTCTAAAAAGTCAAGAAAAGGATCTGGCACAATTGAGCCTACTATTTGAACTGGACTAGTATTCATTTTTTAATTTAATAAGTTTTTCATACACATTAAATAATTCTTTGAATTTTTCAACATCTCCACCTTTGTCAGGATGTGTTTTTTTAGCTTGTTTATAATAAATTTTTTTTAGATTATTAATCAAAAACATATGTCTTTCTGAAATATTATTTTCATTGTATTCAACTTCAAAAATATTTAGATCATTTTTTTTTTGAATAAAAGATTCATTTTCTTTTGAATTCTTAAAATCATTTTCTTTTGAATTCTTAAAATCTTTTTTTTTTGAATTCTTAAAATCTTTTTCAAAATTCTTAAGATCATAATTAAAATGATATGTATATTTTTTGTCAAATTTGAAATCTACATGAAAATAATCTTCTTTAGTAATTCCATTTTCTTCTTTATATGGAACATTAAATCTTTTGAATTTAATGATTTTTTTTAATTTAGTAAATAAATTTTCTTTTTCTAGAGTTACAATGTTAACATTTTTTCCGATAAAATTTAAAATTGTCTCGATCATATAATATCGAGACTCATTATAATCAAAAAAAAATAAAGCATACCATCCTCCAATTATTGAATATAAATATGATAATTCATTATGAGAAATATTTGGAGAAATAAAAATTTCATGTTTAATAATAAGAATCATTTTTTCAAAATTTATGATTTTTTTTTAGAATTCAATTTTTTATAAATTGAATTCTAAAAAAAAATCATAAATTTTCATTTAAACAAAGCATCACAAAGAAACAAAATGGTTCTTTATTTTTGAATCAGCAATTTATTTGTTTAGGAGTACTACTCCGTTTCAGATCAATCGGTAATTCATTTTTACTTCACTCAATTATTCATATAAAATTATTTTAATTCACTAATTTTATATATTACTGTATAAGTATTAAATGTATACTTATACTTATTCATTAATATAAATTTTTATTTTTTGAAACACCGATTTATTTGAAACGGAGTAGTAGTAAAAAATTATAATAAAATATAATACTAGTCCAGTTCAGGAGGATCCTGGTAATAGGAAGATCCGATACCCTAAGAAATTGGTTTTTAAGTAATATAATTATTCAATAAAAATAGTACTCCATTGCAAATGCTCCGACGAAGTTGATTTTTCATCAAATTTTCATAAAATTCGAATTAAAAAATAAAACATTTTATTTACGATAAATCATCACTTAAATTTTATATTGAAAACTCAATTTCTTAGGGTATCGGATCTTCCTATCACCAGGATCCTCCTGTAATGGAGTATTAAGCGTTTTACTTAAAATTTTGTATGGACTAAAAAGTGAAGAAAAAGATCTGGTACAATTGAACCTACTATTTGAAGTAGACTAGTAATTTATTGCAAATGCTCAAGTTATTTAAAATATATTATATGAACTAGACTAGTATACATATAAATTAAAAAAGTTGGATAAAAATAAAAAATCTTGTTTTGAATAATATTTTTTATTTTTTTTCTTATATTTTATGAAAATTCAATGATAACTTGAGCATTTGCAATGGAGTATTAATATAAATTTTAAGTAAAAAATAAGTGTTTTACTTAAAATTTTGTATGGTCTAAAAAGTGAAGAAAAAGATCTGGCTCAATTGAGCCTACTATTTGAACTGGACTAGTAATTACAATAATATATTTCCACTGTATAATTTTCTCGAACTTTATTTATTTCTTCTATTGTTTCTTCTTTTTTTAAATTAAAAATATCTACTTGTGGAGATCCATGAGGTGAAAAGATAATTAAATAATGTAATTTTGTTTCTAGAAGTTTTAAAATTTGACATAATTTTAATGTATTCATATTATAATACGAAGAATACATAACTTCTCTGTCTTCTGAAACAGATCTTAATGTTCTAATTGCTGCATTTTTATCATTAAGCATGTTTGAATTCATAACTTGTGAAAATACTCTTATACCTAAAGGAATGCCTATGGGTCTATCTTCATTGACTTTAGATTCTCCCATTTCATAAGGACAAAAATAATATAATCTTAAAGGTCTAATAGATTTAATTATTAAATTATTTGATAATTTAACAGAATCTTTTTCATCTATAATATAAATTGAATTATTTGAAACATTATTAACAGATTCAAAAATATTACCATTAGCATCTTCTAATAATTTATTACTATTAGTTAACTTATTTCTATTTAAAACAATTCTTGAAATTTCATTTGAAAAGACAGAAATAGGACTTGGGTAACAACAACCTCCGTCACTATAAATTTCACCATTTATTTCTTTTCCTTTAACTACTAAAGGAATTGATGCTGAAGCTAAAACTGCATCTGCAATTAATTCTATATTCCCATCTAAAAATTCTAATGGTGCTGAACCATACATATGTTCTTCATTCATAAAAAAATAAGGATTTATTAAAGATTTAGAACTATCTAAATTGCAAAAAAATTTTGATTGCTTATTTTTTTCATCGTATGTGCCTGTCCAAATTTCTACATTTGTAATTGTTATTTCATTAAATATTGATTTAAATAAATTTTTTCCTCCATATCCTCTATCATAATAATTACCATTAAAAATACCACCTAACCAACTAGGTAAGAATTCAAATGCAGAAGTTGCCCAACTTTTAATAAACATATCTGATTTTATTTTTAAAACAGATTTTAAAATTCCACATTCTGTAAAATTTCCTGACAATGCTGCATAATTAGCAAAATTACCTCCACTAGAACCTAACATAATATCAGGATGATCTTCTGAACCATTGTATTTTCCATTATTATTAATAAGTTGTGCTTTAAATAATTCTTGCATACAAGCAACTTGACTAATAAATCTACCACCACTTATAGGACTAATGAAAGCTTTAAATTTTTTTTCATAAGTTATTGACATTTTTAATAACTTATGAAAATATTATTAAAAATTTAAAGATTTCTATTCTGATGAGATACTACGAGTAAGACTCTGTCCCAGATAATATTTTGTTGAACTATTCAAGTTAAAAAAGTTATACTACTCCGTTTCATATTAGTGTGGGACAGGGACTAATCAGTGATTCAAAAAATAAAGAACAGTCCCACCATTTTGTGCACCAGGGCGCACATAAAAAATTATATTAATAAATTGACGTGACAATTATTAAATCACACTTGTAAAATAATATATAAAAATATACTACTCCGTTTCAAATAAATCAGGAGAACCTTCAGGCTCTCTGTGATTCAAAAAATAAGGAACCATTTGGTTCCCGTGTGCACACCAGGGCGCACATATATATTTATATGGATGAATAAGTATAAGTATACATTTAATACTTATACATTAATATATAAAATTAGTGAATTAAAATAATATTATAGGAATAAATGAGTGATCTAAAAATGAATTACCGAAGGAACCTGAAGGTTCCCGCGAACCGAATGGTTCGTCATTGATCTGAAACGGAGTAGTAAGAAAAAAATATTTTTATATTAATAATTGAGTGAAGTTAAAATGAATTAGCGAAGGAACCAAGAAAATGGTGCCTTTAGGTTCGTCATTGATCTGAAACGGAGTAGTATATATTTATATGAATTAAAAAAAAACATTTTTTTTTGAGCCTACATTTGGGACGGAGAATTACTAGTGTATTTCACATATGGTGGGACCGTTTCATATAGTGGGACTAATCGGTGATTAAAAAAATAAGGAACAGTCCCACCATTTTGTGCACCAAGGAGCACATTAAATATTTATATTCATATATAAAATTAGTGAATTAAAAGTAGGCGACCTAATTTTATATGATTAATTGACTGAAGTAAAAATGAATTACAGTCAGCTGTACCGATTCAAAAAATATATATTTATATGGTTGAATAAGTATACTAGTCCAGTTCAAATAATATGTCAGGTTTTGAGAAAAAATTTATTTATATGTAAATATAAGTAGACTTGTTTAAAATACATATAAAATATTACTTAAGGATAAGCTTTTTAATTAAAAATTTATATGGTTAAAAAAGTGAAGAAAAAGATCTGGCCTGACATATTATCTGAACTGGACTAGTACTTAATTTTTTTTTGAACCACAATTTTATAGGGCTTCGGTTTTTCCTATCACCAGGAACCTTCTGAACTTGAGAACCTGAAGGTTCGGTTGGACTAGTACTACTCCGTTTCAGATCAATGACGAACCATCCGGTTCACGGGAACCTAAAGGCACCATTTTCTTGGTTCCTTCGGTAATTCATTTTTACTTCACACAATTATTCATATAAAATTAGGTCGCCTACTTTTAATTCAATAATTTTATATATTAACTTATAAGTAGGAATTTAATACTACTCCGTCCCAGATTAATTTATCCAACTTAAAAAATTTATGTTTATTTTTATGAGACTTTTAAAAAAATTGTTCTTTTTTATTTGGGACGGAGAAGTACATTAAATTATATTTTCATATAAATATTTAATGTGCGCCTCGGTGCACACGGGGGAACCATATGGTGGGACTGTTCTTTATTTTTTGAACCACCGATTAGTCCCTGTCCCACACTAATATGAAACGGACTAGTATATATTTATAATTTTAGACGGTTAAAAATATTTATTATAAATATTTTTTGGAAAGTCAATTTTAGAAATATACATATGGTTTTGAATAATATATGCAATATTGTTTATATTAGAAATACGTTTTCTATCTACAAAATCAAAGGTCGAAATATCAAGTTCTTTATTTGAAGCATATTCACACATTTTTAAAATTTGATCATTATTAAATTGATATAAATCATATTTTGTAAAATTTTTAATTTCACCCCAACAAATTGCTCCCATACAAGATCTATATATTTCTTCATTTTCTTTTTTAATTTTTTTGGCGGCTTTATTTTTTCTTTTTAGATCTCTTTTTTGTAAATTAAATTCTGAAGACATTTAAAAAAAACACAAAAAAAATTTATATTTCAAATTTTTAATATAAAATTTGAAATTAACCAAAGGAATCTTCATGTTCTCCAGGATCGGCAAATCCGAATGCCTAAGGTTAAAAAACAACAATTTTTTTAAAAGTCATATAAATATTTATGTGCGCCCTGGTGCACACCGGAACCAAGTGGTTCTTTATTTTTTGACAGATTGGATAAATTAATCTGAGAAGGAGTAGTAAATGTTTCAAGAAGTGAATAAAAAAGATCTGGACCAACTTTGTCCGCGTATTTGAACTGGACTAGTATAAAATTTTATATGTTAATAAAAGTGTTAATAAAAAATGAAGAAAAGAATCTGGATCTATTGATTTAGGCTGAAATGTAATAGTAGGAAATTGTTTAATAAGAACTTAAATTACTTCACAAATAATTTTTTTAATTTTATACTAGTCCGTCCTAGATTAATTTATCCAATCTGTCAAAAAAGTTATATGTAGTTCGGCTCGTCTCACACTAATTTATTTGGGACAGAGAAGTACTTTTTATCTGAATCAATTAATCTCACAATATTTAAAGTTTTTCAGTACTAGTCCAGTTTAGATAATATGTCAGGTTTTGAGAAAAATTTTATTTATATTTAAATATAAGTAGACTTGTTTAAAAGACATACTAGTCCAGTTCAGATAAATTGGGTTTTCAAAAAATAATTAACTATATCTAAATTTATGTTTAATTATTTTTAAGTAATATAAATAATCACTTAAAAATAAAGATTTTACTTAAAATTTTATATGATCTAAAAAGTGAATAAAAAGATCTGGCCCAATTTATTTGAACTGGACTAGTATAAAATATTACTTAAGGATAAGCTTTTTAATTAAAAATTTATATGGTTAAAAAAGTGAAGAAAAAGATCTGGCTCAATTTATCTGAACTGGACTAGTAGGGTTTTGGTTTCCCTATCCATACAAGATCGAGTTAATCTAAAAAATGAATTTAAAAAAAATTTCATTTATATTTTTAAATGAACCTTAATATAATTAATAATAAAAATTTTTCTTGGCTTAAAAACTCGGAATTTTATAAAAATTTAAATTTAGATATTGAAGGAGATTTAGACATTAAATATTGCTCTATTGACACTGAAGATATAAATTTATTTTTAGATGTTGGACATTTTTGGGGAGTTAATCATTATCCTAAAGAATTCTTTAATTTAATTTTTGAAACTAAACCTGTTAAACATTTAAAAAAATTTTATGATTTAACACATTCTTTTTTTTATAGTTTACTTATATCTTTAATTTATATGTCACCCAAAAATTTAAAAAATAAGATGGCATCTAGAGCAGTAAAATATAATTATATGGATCTTTTAGAATACTCAGAAATTAATAATTCAAGACTTTATAATATTGCATGTATTTATGATCGATTTGAAATTATTAAATATTTATTTGAAAAAAAATTACCCTTTCATCATAATTCTATGAATTGTGCTGCATATCATGGAAGACTTGAAATTTTAAGGTTTTTTATGAAAAATAATCTGTTGCCTTCAGAAAATACAATAGAACAAGTATGTATAAAAGGTCATTTAGAAATTTTAAAATTTCTTCATGAAAAAGGCTGTCTTTGGAATAAAGAATGTATTATTTCAGCATATGAACAAGGACATTTAGAAATTTTAAAATATCTTTATGAAAATGAATGTCCTTCTGTAGAATGTCTTTTAAATCTTAATACATACGAACCAAATTTAAAGATTTTAAAATATCTTCATGAAGAAAAAGGATGTTTTTTAAGACAATCTTGCTTTAGAAATTATTTAAAATATAAAAAATGGGATTGTATAAAATATATTGAATGTAAAATCGGATTACCAAATCCTGATTCAATGGGAATGCCTTCATTATTTGGTTATTTAAAAATTATAAAATACTTTCATAAAAAAGGTTCATTTTTTGATGAATATTGCCTTATGGGAGCTATTTCTCTGAGAAGATTTAAAACTGTAAAATACCTTATTGAAAATAAATGTCCCGGTATTCTAGAATCTATTCAAATATCTGCGGAATGTGGAGGTATAGATATATTAAAATATCATCATAAAGAAATATTAAAAATAAATAAAAATTTTAAATGGTCTAAAAGTGTTTTTGAAGCTGCATGTCAAGGTGGTAATTTTGAATGTATTAAATATATTCTTGAAAATGGCTTTGTCTTGGAAGAAGAATTATTTAAAAAATTATTTTGTAATAAATATGTAAAATTAGAAACTCTTATTTTTCTTAATTAATTATAATGTAAATATTGTGTTCAGAAAAGATATTATAAATATTTATAATATTTTATGATAATAGATATTATTAAATTATATTTGAATTTTACAAATATACTATAAGATAGATTAAAAATAAATTAACTATACTCCATTGCAGGAGGATTGCCACAATAAATATTTTAATCTTGACTTATAAAAAAATGAATTTAAAAAAAAAATTCATTTATTTCTTAAATGAACCTTAACATAATTAATAACACAGAATTTTCTTGGCTTAAAAATTCAGAATTTTATAGAAATTTAAATCAAGAAGATCTAGAAGATTTAGACATTAAATATTGTTCTATTCACACTGAAGATATAAATTTATTTTTAAATGTTGGACATTTTTGGGGAGTTAATCATTATCCTAAAGAATTTTTTTCTTTAGTTTTTAAAAATAAACCTATTAAACATTTAAAAAAACTTTATGATTTAACACATTCTTTTTTTTATAGTTTACTTATATCTTTAATTTCAATGTCTCCAAAAAATTTTAAAAATAAGATGTCATTCCGAGCAATTAAATATAATTATATAGATCTTTTGGACTATTCAGAGATAAGTAATATTAGACTTTATAATATTGCATGTAAATATAACAGATTTGAAATTATTAAATTTTTATTTGAAAAAAAATTACCTTTTCATCACAGTTCCATGAATTGGGCTGTATATTATGGCAGATTTGAAATCTTACAATTTTTCTCTGAAAATAATGCATTATTTTCAGAAAAAACGACAAAACAAGCATGTATAAAAGGTCATTTAGAAATTTTAAAATATCTTCATGAAAAAGGATGTCCTTGGAATGAAAATTCTGTTATCTCAGCATGTAGAAAAGGACATTTAGAAATTCTAAAATATCTTCATGAAAAAGGATGTCCTTGGGATTACCAATGTATTATTTCAGCTTATCAACATGGTCATTTTGATTGTCTAAAATATCTTCACGAAAATAATTGTCCTTCTATAGAAAATCTTTTAAATAATTTTGGGGTATGCAAACCCAATTTAAAAATTTTAAAATATCTTCATGAAAAAAAAGGATATTTGTTGGGTGAGTATATTTTTCATTCATATTTAAAATATAAAAATTTCGCTTGTATAAAATATATTGAGAGTAAAATTGGATTTCCAGAGAGCCAACATCTGGGAGCAGCTCGTCATTTAAAAATAATAAAGTATTTTCATAAAAAAGGTGCAGTACTTGATGAAATATGTTTTAAATCAGCACTTTATACTGGAATACTGAAAAATATAAAATATTTTGTTGAAAATAACTGTCCTCTTATTTTCAAAGATATTGAAATTTCTACAATATTTGGAGGAATAAATGTATTAAAGTATTATCGGGAAGAAATTATAAGAAGAAGAAAAAAAATAGGCAGAAATAAAAAGTTTAAATGGAATGAACAGATTTTTAAATATGCATGTGAAACTCATCTTAATAATTTTGAATGTATTAAATATATTATTGAAGATGGATTTGTATTAAAAAAAGATTTATTTAAAAAATTATGTCTAAATAAAAGTGTAAGATTGGAAACTTTAGTTTTTCTCAATGAATTAGTATTTAATAAGCCGTAAAAATATATATTTTTTTAACCATATTAAATAATCAAGTCCATATTAAAAAAATATTATAACTATTTATAATATTCTATAAAAATATATTTTCTTTATTAAAAAAAAATATTATTATTAAGTTTTCTATCTATAAATTGTTTTTCTTGAGACTAATTCTCTGAAATAAATTTTTTTAGATATTTTTTTAAAATATATATTTTTTATACTATCATTAAAAATGCAACAGGATAGAAAGTTTGAAGGTGGCCTTATCTCTAAAAAATTAACTAGAGAGATATTGGGAACTAAATTTTCAAAATCTAAAAGATCAAGTATAATACCTTTTTTTTATAAAAATGGAATAAAATATTATTTCTTAGCTATTAGTGCAGAATATGATCAAGTTAATGATATGGGAGGCAGAATAGATCCTGGTGAAGATTTTCTTGAAAGTGCAATTAGAGAATTAAATGAAGAGTCTGTATGTGTTTTTGATTATAAAGATAATTATAATTATATTGCTGATAATTCTATAACAATATATGATGATAATAATATTATTACATTTGTAAATATAAGTTATAAATCTGATTTATGTGAAGATTTTGAAAAAAATTATAAATTAGCTTTAAAAGATGTAAATACAGATCCGGTTTATTTAGAGAATAGACATATGATTTATATTTCTGAAGAAGATCTTAAAGATTTATGTAAAAATGAAAAGGTAAAAATACCTAAAAAGTTGTCTAAAATTATTGGTGAATTTAAATATTATCCTAATATTTATTTAGACTTAAAAAATACTCTAATAAAAGGGTTTAGGGGATGGGAAAGTCTTGATACATTACATTAAAGATGATATCAAAAAATACTACTACTCCGTCCCAAATAAAAAAGAACAATTTTTTAAAAAGTCATATAAATATACATATAATTTTTTAAAGTTGGATAATATGTCAATCTGGGAAGGAGTCGTAATCTTAATTAAATTCTACTACTACGTTTCAGATCAATAGGAAATTCAATTTTTATTCACTCATTTATTCATATAAAAAAATTTAAATTCAAGTTTTTATATATTAATATGTACTACTCCGTCCCAGATTAATTTATCCAACTTAAAAAATTTATATTTATATTTAAGTGATTAATGAAAAAAATGTTCTTTTTTATTTGGGACGGAGAAGTACTAGTCCAGTTCAGATAATATGTCAGGGCAGATCTTTTTCTTCACTTTTTTAACCATATAAATTTTTAATTAAAAAGCTTATCCTTAAGTAATATTTTATATGTCTTTTAAACAAGTCTACTTATATTTACATATAAATAAAATTTTTCTCAAAACCTGACATATTATTTGAACTGGACTAGTAAGTATATTTTTAATTTTTATATATATTTATTCATATAAGAAATTTATTTTTTGAATTTCCTATTTATTTGAAACGGAGTAATATTATTTTTTAATAAAATTTTCTTTGGAATCCAAATACAAAAGAACACGAAACCTTATTAATATTTTAAGTTTTCAAAAAAATATTTATACTTAAAATTTTATATTGTAAAAAGTGAAGAAAAATATTTGGACCACTGTACGACTCAGTCCCAGATTAATTTATCCAAGTCTAAAAAGTTATATGCATTTTAATAATGTTTTATAAAAAAATGTTCTTTTTTGAGCCTACATTTGGGACGGATAAGTATGTATTTTTATGGGACTTTTAAAAAAGTTGAATAGGCGCCTACTTTTTATTTGGGACCACTGTATATTTTTTGAAACACTATATTTTTTTGAGTATTTGAATTATTATAAAACAATTTATAATAATTTTTTTTGATATTTTAAATATAAAATATTTACTTTCTAGTCTTACCACCCTTCTTCTTAGGCTCCTCATCAGACTCAGATGAGGAATCGTCAGAATCAGATGAATCAGAAGAAGAAGAGGCACTTTGTGCAGCACGACTAGGAGATCTCATAGGAGAAGAACCTCTTGCAGGAGATGCAGATCTTGATACAGATCTCATAGGAGAAGCAGATCTAGAAGCGGGCTTAGCAGCAGTCTTCTTTGTAGCCTTAGGTTTGGTAGTCTTAGGAGAAACAGGAAGACCCATATCTGCCTTCTGTTGATTAGATCTTCTCGTATACTCATCCTTAACCTTTTGACTGGATTCTCTCCAAGCCGCACCAAGAAGCTTGCCAGTCTCACCAAATGTAGCATCAGGATGAGACTTCTTAATCTCAGGTCTCTTGTCAGAAGAAAAGAGAATATAAGCAGAAGGAGCTCTCTTAACCTTCGGCTTGTCTTTATCAGCAGAGGCTCTCTTCTTAGGTCCACCTACAAGCTTCTCAACTCTCTTGAAAAAACTATCAAGCATTTTCTTGGTATCTCCCTTCTTCTCCTCCTTTCTCTGCTTAGCAAAGGTAGTTAAGTCTTTCTCAAGTTTTTGAAGTTTTGATTCCATTTTTTTATTTAGTAGAAAAAAAAAATTTTTTTTTCAAATTTAACAAAAATACTACAATTTTTAAAAACAATAAGAACAAAAAATTTTTTTTTACAATTAAATTATTTTTGAGTGTAATTATAGTGTAAATTTATATTTGAACAAAATATAAAATATTTTTTTATAAGATGATAAATTTTTTAAGTTAAAACACACTCAAAACATACTCAAAAAATTAAAAATATCACGTAAATACACATAGTATCAAAAAAATATTTTTAAGTAATGCTGAAGAAGCATAATATTTTTTTTCTAATACTCAAATTTAAGACGATAGAAGAATTCGAAACGAAAAATATCACTGAAATATTATGTGAACTATCCAGAAATTTTTATTCAGTCTCTAAACCATATAATTATGTCATTTTTTTAACTACAATTTCTGCACAAATATTTTCAATTAATATAAATATTTACTTAAAAATTTTACTACTCCGTCCCAGATTAATTTATCCAATCTGTCAAAAAAGTTATATGTATATTTATATGACTTTTAAAAAAATTGTTCTTTTTTATTTGGGACGGAGAAGTAGTTAAAATTTAATATGTATGAAAAAAAACATTTGACCTGATATATTATTTGGAATTGACTACTACTCCGTCCCAGATTAATTTATCCAACTTAAAAAATTTATATCTATTTTTATATGACTTTTAAAAAAAATGTTCTTTTTTATCTGGGACGGAGAAGTACTAAAAATTTAAATAAAATTACCAATAGATTATATACTACTACGTTTCAGAACAATTTATCCATATAAATATACTACTCCGTTTCAGATAAATAAGGAGAACCTTCAGGCTATCTGTGATTCAAAAAATAAGGAACAGTCCCACTATTTGGTTCTCGTGTGGACCGAGGCACACATTAAATTTTTCTATGATTACTTCACTCAATTAATCATAGAAAATTAGGTTGCTTACTTTTAATTCATTAATTTTATATATTCATGTTAGATGTAAAAATGAATTACCGAAGGAACCAATAGCCTTTAGATTCCCGCAAACCGAATGGTTCCATTTTCTTGGTTCCATTTTCTTGGTTCCATTTTCTTGGTTCCATTTTCTTGGTTCCATTTTCTTGGTTCCATTTTCTTGGTTCGTCATTGATCTGAAATGGAGTAGTATATGAACTTTATGTGAAGATTATAAAATACTACTACTCCATCCCAGATTAATTTATCCAACTTAAAAAATTTATGTTTATTTTTATGAGACTTTTAAAAAAATTGTTCTTTTTTATTTGGGACGAAGAAGTAGTCCGTTTCAGATAAATTGGCAATTCAAAAAATAAAGAACAGTCCCACCATTTGGTTCCCGTGTGCACCAGGTCGCACATAAATATTTATATGTGTAAATTAGTATAAATATTTAATAATAACTTAAATAACAATATATAAAATTAGTTAATTAAAAGTAGGCGACCTAATTTTACATGTCAGATCTAAAAATGAATCACTGAAGGAACCACGATATGAAACGGAGTAGTAACTTTCTTAAATTTAGAATTTATATATCTTTTTTAACTATATAAACATTCATTGGTAAAATAGTATTTATTTCGGGGCCAATTCTAGAATTATAATTAACATACAATTTTTCGATTATTCTTATATTTTTAATATTATTATTATTGTATATAACATGTGTTACAAGTTTGCCTTCCAAATTTGTTTTATGTGTATTACTACTACCTGTAATATAATTATAATATGAACTTTTTCGAGTATTTTGAACTTTTTTAATTTTATTTTTAATGTTTAAATCATTTTCAAAAATTTCAAAATTTTCTAAATTTGTATCTACAAAGGTAATGTCAGAATATATACATTTTCCTGTCATACAATGATCTAATGCAACTACTACAATATCTTCATTATTTTCTAATTGTATTTCTGAATATAAACAAGTAATGTCTCTATTATTATAAACATTATAAAAATTGGAAACAAAAGCTTTTTTATAAGTTTTAAATCCCTCTTTTTGGATAATTTGATCGCATTTATTATTCCATAGATCATATAATTCTGATTCATTTTTTAAATTTTTATTTATTTTTAATTTATTGTAACCCATCTCATAAGGTATTTGAGATTTAAATTTATAAAAACGACATTTATAATTAGGTATAATTTCTTCTTTATGATTTAATACAGTTGTTACAATTATATTATATCTAGGAAGATTTTTATCATATTCAGAAGAAATAAAAATAGGTAAAATTTTTAAATTTTTTTCTGAAAACTCTCTAAACTCTTTATTAAATGAATATTTTACAGCATTGAACATATTTTTATTTTTTGTTAAAATAACAGCTAAATTATTTTCATAACTACTTGAATAATAATCAGCTATAGATATAGAATCACCTATATTTTTATTTAAGATTGTTCTTGAATTATTGGAATTAGAAATATCATACAAATTACCTGTTATTCCCCAATATATATATCCTTTTGGAATTTCAAAAAAAACTAAAATAGCTTCATTATTATTTAGCTCAATTGCAGGATCATCACCAAAAATAGGTAACTCTATAATAGTGTTGTTGTTTTTAATAATATTAAATTCTATATTTTCAAAATCTATTTCATCAATAATATCATCATTCGAAGATGATGAAAAATATAAAATAAAGAAAAAAATAGCAAAAATTATTATAATTAATAAAAATATTAATAAATATGTAATGAAATAATATTCTTCCATTTTATAATAATAAAATAAAAAAAATTAAATCTCTCAAAAAATTTACAATCATACCCAAAAAATCTTTAGGTCCTTATCAATTTTCAAAAACTTATGACATTTTACATATTAATATTAAATTTTTTTAGATATTTTATAAAAAGTGTGAAATATCTTAAAAAATTTTAGATAGTTTATAAAAATATACTACTCCGTTTCAGATCAATGACGAACCAAGAAAATGGAACTAAGAAAATGGAACCAAGAAAATGTAACCATTCGGTAATTCATTTTTACATCTGACATATAAAAATAATTTTATCTTATATTTTTATATATTATTTTATAAGTTTAAATTTAATAATCTTACTAATATAAATATTTAATATACTACTCCGTCCCAGATTAATTTATCCAACTTAAAAAATTTATATATATTTTTATATGAGTTTATAAAAAAATGTTCTTTTTTATCTGGGACGGAGAAGTACGCCTCGGTGCACACGAGAACATTCCCACCAATATGCTACCATTTTCTTGTGTCCCTTAATTTTTGAAACACCGAAGGAACGAAGAAAATGTTGCCTTTAGGTTCCCGCGAATCGAATGGTTCCATTTTCTTGGTTCCATTTTCTTGGTTCCATTTTCTCGGTTCTTCATTTATTTGGGACGGAGAAGTAGTATATTTCATTAAAAATTTATTTTGGAGGGTTTTTAAAAATTATTAGTAATATTATTAATAATTTTACTAATGATTAATTATTTTAATCATTTTCAATTTTAACTTTTTTGCGGTATTTAACTGTTCTTTTTTCTAAACCTTTTAACATTTTAATCCAAAGTTTCAAAAAATCTGGTGTATCGTTTTTATTCGTACCAAATACTTCAGGGTCTTTATTTGTGCAAGACATGACTGTATTTATTTCTTCATCTTCTTCTTTTTTTAATTTTTGTTTTTTAATTTTAAGATTATATTTTTCAAATTCTAAATCAAAATATCCATTATCTAATCTAATTAATCCAACAATATTTGTGATAAATCCATTTTTAATTTCTATATTTTCATTATTTAAAAAATTTGTATTTAATCCCAATAAAATTTTTGATTTCATATTTTCTTTTTGGTGTTCAGTTAAAGGATTTTCACCATCTTTAATAATTTCTTCATTATATAAATCTATATATTTATTTATCAATGATGTTTTATATAAGTCTTTTTTGACTTGTGTCCATGAAGTAATTTCTTGAACAGATAATTTTTCTATTTTATTTTTTAAATTTTTATTTTTTTTTTCAATATCTTCTGGTGATAAAATACCTACATTTTCATTCATAAAAAAAATAAAATCGTCTAAAGATTTATAAATATTATTTATACTTAGTTCACTAGAAAATATTTTATTTTTAATTTTATATGTTAATAAATCGTTTTTAAACTGCAATCCTTTATTAAATTTCCCTTTAGATGCTTTAATTAAAATTGATTTCCAATAAGGATCTTTACATATTCCTTCTAATTCTAAAAATATTGGATGCACAATAATTTCATCATTTTTAGCTGAAGCCCTGATTTTTGCTTCCGGTTTTTCTTTTGTGGTTTTCGAGTAATCAACAATTTCATTATCACTATAAAGTGGATAATAAGTATTAGCGACCAAAACAGTAAAACTTTTTTTTGACATTTTTTAGAATTCTTAAAAAAAAAGAAAAAAATCAAATATATATAAAATTTAAGTAAAACAAAAAAACAAAAAGAACTTTTTATTCCGCAATTTTTTTTAAGTGAAAAATATATTGAAAATGGATTTCGAAAAAAAAATGAAAAAAATTAAAAAAAAAATTTGATAATTTTTTTAAGTTAAAATAGTATCAAGTTAAATTATTTTTTCATATTAAAAATACAATTTTAATACTCATAAATTGAAAATGTACATACACTTAATTTTTTAATAGTTAAATTCAGGATGAGACGTGTGATAGGAATCCCAAAAACCATATAATTATGTCAGGTTTTGAGAAAAATTATTTGAATTATTGACGTAATAATTTTTTAAAGTTTACATAAAATTTACTTAAAAATTGTACTAGTTCAGTTCGAATAAATAGGGTTTTCAAAAACCGGTCTATATAAATTTATGTATAAATATTTGTAGGTGATATAAATATCTACTTAAAGATAATGTTTTTATTTGGTTTTTTATATGGTCTAAAAAGTGATGAAAAATATCTGGCGTAACATATTATCTAATATATAATTAATCAGATTTTTTTTTCTCTTGGATATATTTATTTTGTACTACTCCGTTTCAGATCAATGACGAACCAAGAAAATTCATTTTTACTTCACTCAATTATTCATATAAAATTATTTTAATTAACTAATTTTATATATTAAATTATAAGTAAGGATTAAATACATTAACTTATATATGAATATAAATATTTATTTTTTGAATTACCGATTTATTTAAAACGGAGTAGTATAAACATAAAGTTTTAAATTTTTAATTTGATCAAATATATATTTTTGATTAAATATATTATATTTTATAGTACAATGTGTAGATACTCCAAGATTTTTTATTCCATCAAAAGAAGAAAATATATTAATTTCTTTCTTATAATATGAATGTACAATACAAACATCTCCGTTAATTCCAAAATATATTTCTTCTACTTCATCGTTAATTTCTGTATCTACTTCATCATAATCAGGATTAAAATGTCCTTCTATTGTAAAAATGTCTATATCAAATAATTTTATAATTATTCTATACATATCATTACCTTCAAAACCCATATCATCAAGATCTATAGTTTCCTCTTCATAATATTCTGTTGTAAAATTGTATTTTGGTGTTTTTTTATATTCTTTTAAAAATTCTTTAGCATAATTGTAATCTTTATGTTTTTTGTAAAAATCTACAAATTCATTAATATTATAGACTAATTTTTTATTTTTTTTTATATCTTCTGATAAATTCAGATAAAATACATCACTTTTAGATTTTAATAATTTATCAAAACTATCTCTTAATTTACTTTTATATTTTATTTTTGTATCTATTTTTTTAATATCTTTTTCTGAAAAATTATGACGTTTTAAAAAGTTTATCATTTTTAATTTTAATCTAGTTAAAGTAATATTTCCATAAAAATCATCTTCTATTTCCTTGTATTTATCTATATAAATATTATTTGTTTTAATTTTTAAATAATTTTCAACTTCTTCTTTATTATAATAAGCATAAACATAAACGGTATATGGAATTTTATCTAAAGACCAAAAAGATGAAATTTTAAGAATATATTTAAATTCAGTAAAATTATTTATTTCTTCGCTATCTTTTAAATATTTAACTTCTATTTCTTCTTCAGAATCTTCATCAAAATCTCTATATAATTGACTTTCATGTAACCATTCAGGAATATCTTTAAATTTAACTAACATGTTTTAATTAATAAAAAAATATTTAATTATTTTTTCAAGAAATAAGATTTACTATTCCAAAAGCATATAGTCAACCTTGAGATTGTATAAAATTTTAATATATTGATAATTAAATTAAAAAGACTCATTGGTCAATTTCAAATAGTATAAAAAATGTAATTTTTTTAATTGAACATTTTACTTTTAATTTTTACTTGATACACATCTTAATTTCATCAAAAAGTAAAAGCACATTAAGTAAAAAATAATTGTAAATAAAAAATTTTATTTTTCTAATTATATTTTACAAAAATTTAAGCTTATCTCAATTTCAAAGATAATCCAAAGGATAGGAAGACACGATATAAATTAAGTACTACTCCAGTTCATATAGTCGGAGTAATTGTGCCAGATTTTTTTCTTCACTTTTAAAACAATATTAAATTTTAAGTAAAACCTATATTTTTAAGTGATATAAATACTCACTTAAAAATATTTAAACATAAATTTACATATACTTATTTTTTTTTTTTAACCCAATTTATTTGAACTGGACTAGTACGATGTAAAAAAGTAAGGGATAAATAATACAATGGTTCCTAAAAACTTAAAAAAACTAATTGACTCAATTGAGTAGTGGTATTATTTTTTTAACAATTATATTTATGAAGTTTTATAAACTTTTAAATTTTTAATTTGATCAAATACATCTTTTTTATTAAATATATTTAATTTTATAGTACAAAATGAAAATAACATCACATCTCCTAAAAGAGAAGAAGAAGGATATATTAAAATTTCTTCATCATAATAATAGTCAATACTATATTTAGTGATAATTCCAAAATCTATGCTAAAATTATAATATTTATTATCAATTTTTATATTTACTTTTTCATAACTACTATGAAAATGATCATTTATTAAAAATATTTCTATACCAAATAATTTTATAATTATTCTATACATATTATTTCCAAGTTCCCTCTGTATATCGGGAATAATTTCTTCATTTTCGTAAAATTCTGTTGTAATAGTATATTTTGGTGTATTTTTATATTCTTTTAAAAATTCTTTAGCATAATTATAATTTTTATGTTTTTTATAAAATTTTACAAATTCATTAATATTATATACTAATTTGTTATTTAAATCTATTTCTTCTAATAAATTTAAATAAAAAGAATCACTTTTTGATTTTAAAATTTTTTCAAATGTATTTCTTAATTTAGACCATGATGATTGTAATTTTATTTTTTGAATGTCTTCTTCTAAAAAATTATTATCTTCTAAAAAACTTATCATTTTTATTTCTCTTCCAACCAAATTCCCTCGATAAAAATCAATTTTTATTTCTTCATATTTATCTATATAAATATTATTTGTTTTAATTTTTAAGTAATTTTCAACTTCTTCTTTATTATAATAAGCATAGACATAAACGGTATATGGAATTTTATCTAAAGCCCAGAAAGATGAAACTTTAAGAACTTTTTTAAATTCAGTAAAATTATTTGTTTCTTCATTATCTTTCAAATATTTAACTTCTATTTCTTCTTCAGAATCTTCATCAAAATCTCTGTATAATTGACTTTTATGTAACCATTCAGGAATATCTTTAAATTTAACTAACATGTTTTTTAATTAATTAAAAAATATTTATTTAATTAAAATATATTCCTGGAAAATTTTGCTTTTAGATATTTTTATTTACAACTCTGTCAAAAATATAAGATCAAAAAAGAAAATTTTTTCATTAATCTAGGATAAAGTAGAATTTCATCTAAAGACCGAAAAGATAAAACTTTAACAATATATTAAAAAAAATATCTTTTAAATATTTAATTTTTATTTCTTCTTCAAAATCTTTTTATAATACTCCGTCCCAGATTAATTTATCTGACACATTAAAAAATTTATATATATTTTTATATGAGTTTATAAAAAAAATGTTCTTTTTTATCTGGGACGGAGAAGTAATTGAATTAACATTTAATTAATTCACACATAAATTCTGAATATTTTTTATGTATAATTGAAAATATTTTATTTTTTTTATACATAAAAAATGTTGATTAAATTTAAAGAAATTCCTGAATGGTTACATAAAAGTCAATTATACAGAGATTTTGATGAAGATTCTGAAGAAGAAATAGAAGTTAAATATTTGAAAGATAATGAAGAAATAAATAATTTTGCTGATTTTAAAAATATCCTTAAAGTTTCATCTTTTTGGGCTTTAGATAAAATTCCATATACTGTTTATGTCTATGCTTATTATAATAAAGAAGAAGTTGAAAATTATTTGAAAACTAAAATAGATAATATTTTTCTTGATAAATATAAGGAAATGGAAGATGATTTTTATACAGAAATTACATTGAATAGTTTAAGATTAAAAATGACTAATTTTTTAAAATTTAATAATTTACCTTCAAAAGAAATTCAAAAAATAAAAAGTGTAACTAAATTAAGAGATGCTTTTGATAAATTATTAAGATCTAAAAGTGATTCATTTTATCTAAATTTATCAGAGGAAATAGAAAAAAATAAAAAATTAGTTTATAATATTAATGAATTTGTTAATTTTTATAAAAATCATGAAGATTATTATAATGCTAAAGAATTTTTAAAAGAATATAAAAATACACCAAGATATAATATTAAAACAGAATTTTATGAAGAAGATGGAATACGTATAGCTCGTCGTGTTGAAGGTAATAGTATGTATAAAATAATTATAAAATTATTTGATATAGAAATTTTTGTAATAAAAGATCATTTTCATAATGATTACAAACAAGTAAAAACAATAAATAACAATCAAAATATATATTTTGGAGTAAAAAATAGTTTTATTATTAAATTTTATGAAGAAAAAATTAAAATATTATGCGATTATTCCGAATTTTCAGTATATTGTACTTTAAAATTAAATATTTTTAATAAAAAAGAGATATTTGATCAAATTGAAAATTTAAAACTTTACAAAACTACATTTTTCAAATAATTAAGTGTACTTCACCTTGTCAAATGTAGGCTCAAAAAAAAGAACATTTTTTTAAAGTCATAGTACTCCGTTTCAGATCAATGACGAACCTGAAGGTTCCTTCGGTAATTCATTTTTTCATCAAACAATTATTAATATAAAATCTTTTAGTTATTATATATTACTACTACGTTTCAGATCAATTGGTAATTCAAAAAACAAAGAACCATATTGGTGGGACTGTTCCCGTGTGCACCAGGGCACACGTAAAAATTTACTACTCCGTTTCAAATCAATCGGTGATTCATTTTTACTTCACTTATTTATTCATATAAAATTATTTTAATTCACTAATTTTTTATATTAATGTTTAAGTATTTATTTAATATTTATACTTATTAATACGTATAAATATTTATTTTTTGAATCACCGATTTATCTGAAACGGAGTAGTATATGAATGAATTAGTAATACTCGGTCACAGATCAAATTATATCTATATTTATATATTAAAAAACTATGTAAAAATAGATATAAATTAATCTGAGATGGATTAGTATTTAAATTTGACTAGTATTAATTTTAAAAATCATCTTCTACATTCTTATAAAGTTTTAAATTTTTAATTTGTTCAAATATATTTTTAAAATTAAAAATGTTTAATTTTATATAGATTCTCATATTAGAAGAGTAAATATCTTTTATTATAATTTCATCTTTTTTACATTTAATTATTGTATGAACAACCGTACCAAAAGTTATATTTGAATTATTATAACTAATTTCGCTATTTACCTTTTTATATTTAACATTAAAATGATCATCTATTACAAGAATTTCGACATCAAATAATTTAATTATTAATCTATACATAGAAGACCCTTCTAGAGTATCTTCATAATCTGGACTTTCAAAAAATTCAGTTTTAAAACTATACTTTGGTGTATTTTTATATTCTTTTAAAAATTTTTTTGCATTATAATAATTTTTGTGTTTTTTATAAAAATGAAGAATATCATCTATATTATTTATTAATTTTTTATTTATGTTAATATCTTCTAAAATATTTAAATAAAAAATATCACTATTAGATTTAAGTATTTTATCAAAATCATATCTTAATATTTCTTTATATTTTTTAGAAAAATTTTTTATTTTTTGAATTTTTTTTTCTGAAAAATTATGAAGTTTTAAAAAGTTTATCATTTTTAATTTTAATTCTTTTAAACTAATATTTCCATAAAAATTATCTTCTATTTCCTTGTATTTATCTATATAAATATTATTTGTTTTAATTTTTAAATAATTTTCAACTTCTTCTTTATTATAATAAGCATAAACATAAACGGTATATGGAATTTTATCTAAAGCCCAGAAGGATGAAACTTTAAGAATATATTTAAAATCAGTAAAATTATTTACTTCTTCGTTATCTTTTAAATATTTAATTTCTATTTCTTCTTCATCTTCTTCATCAAAATCTCTATATAATTGACTTTCATGTAACCATTCAGGAATGTCTTTAAATTTAATTAACATTTTAATATTAAAAAAAAATTTTTTTTTCAAAAATAAAATCTAACCTTTAAAGGTTCCAGTTCATATGGAAAACCACTAAAAAAAAAAAGGCGAACATCTACTTCTCTCCTACAAATGTAAACGTAAAAAAAAACATTTTTTTTATTTGGAACGGAGAAGTAATAAAAATATATTTAAGATATAATTGTATTACTTCGTCCCATATTAATTTATCTGACACATTAAAAAAGTTATATTTATTTTTATAGGGTTTTATAAAAAAATACTTCTCCGTCCCAAATGTAGGCTCAAAAAAGAACAATTTTTTTAAAAGTCATATAAATATACATATAACTTTTTTGACAAATTTGATAAATTAATCTGGGACGGAGTAGTAACAATTTTTGAGCCTACATTTGGGACCTATTAGCTAAATAAAAAAAATGAATCTAAAAAAAAATTTTTATATAAAAAAATGCATATCAATAAAAATATATTTGAACAAGAAGAATATTCATATTTAGTAAATTCTTGTTTATATAATAATTTAGTTTTAGATGATGATAATACTACTATAGAAATAAAATGTTGTTCAAAATTTACAAAAGACTTAAAAGAACTTATTGATAATTTATTATTTTGGGGTGTAAATATTGATAATTATCCCGAAGAGTTTTATAATTTACTTTTTGAATCAAGAAAAAAATCAATAAGTATTATAGAGAATTCTGAAAAAACAGAATATTTTGATGTTTTACTAGATATATTAAAAATTAAAAAACCTAAAAAATATTTTTTATTTTATTCTATGAAATATTCTGAAAAATATGAAAATTTACAATTAATATGTCTCAAATTATGTTTTAAAAATAATTATGATATTAGTTCAAGAATATTATCAGATTATATATCATTAAAAATGATAGAAATTTTAGTTGAAAATGGTTTTATTTTTGATAGAGACTATTTATTTTCTTGTAGAAAATTTGAATGTTTTAAAAAAGTTTATGATCTTATAGATTTTATAGATGAAGAATTGTATAATATTTATTTTAATAAAGGATATTCTTTTGCTTTTCAATATATAATGAAAACTTATGGAATGAGATTATAAATCCGTTCAAATATTATGACAGGTTAGACAGAAAAAGATATTTTTCGTTCTTTATATCATTTTCAAAAAAATTTATAAACAAAATTAGTTCAACTATATGAACTGGAGAACCTAAAGGTTAGACTAGTTATAATTTTTAGTTTGTCTAAAGAAATACTTCTCCGTCCCAAATAAAAAAGAACAATTTTTTTAAAAGTCATATAAATATACATATAACTTTTTCAAGTTGGATAAATTAATCTGGGACGGAGTCGTATATTTTATTAGACTTTTTAGTTTATCTAGAAAAATATATTTTGTTTATATTTTTTTAGTCTAGAGAAATATATTTTATTATAATTTTTTAGTTTTATCTATAAAAATATATTTTGTTTATAATTTTTATTTTTCTAGACAAAATATATTTTGTTTATAATTTTTATTTCTCTAAAGAAATATATTTTATTAGAATTTTTAGTTTATCTAGAAAAATATATTTTTTTTATAATTTTTAGTTTGTCTAGAGAAATATATTTTGTTTATAATTTTTATTTTGTCTAGAAAAATATATTTTGTTTATAATTTTTATTTATCTAAAGAAATATATTTTGTTTATATTTTTTTAGTTCTTCTAGAGAAATATATTTCATTAGAATTTTTTAGTTTGTCTAGAAAAATATTTTTCATTAGAATTTTTTAGTTTGTCTAGAAAAATATATTTCATTAGAATTTTTTATTTTATCTATAGAAATATATTTCATTAGAATTTTTTAGTTTGTCTAGAGAAATATATTTCATTATAATTTTTTAGTTTGTCTATTTCATTAGAATTTTTTAGTTTGTCTAGAGAAATATATTTCAATATAATTTTTCAGTTTGTCTAGAGAAATATATTTCATTATAATTTTTTAGTTTGTCTAGAAAAATATATTTCATTAGAATTTTTTAGTTTGTTTAGAGAAATATATTTCAATATAATTTTTTAGTTTGTCTAGAGAAATATATTTCATTATAATTTTTTAGTTTGTCTAGAAAAATATATTTTGTTTATAATTTTTAGTTTGTCTAGAGAAATATATTTCAATATAATTTTTTAGTTTGTCTAGAGAAATATTTTTCATTAGAATTTTTTAGTTTGTCTAGAAAAATATATTTCATTAGAATTTTTTATTTTATCTATAGAAATATATTTCATTAGAATTTTTTAGTTTGTCTAGAAAAATATATTTCATTAGAATTTTTTATTTTATCTATAGAAATATATTTCATTAGAATTTTTTATTTTATTTATAGAAATATATTTCATTAGAATTTTTTAGTTTGTCTGGAGAAATATATTTCATTAGAATTTTTTAGTTTGTCTAGAGAAATATATTTCATTATAATTTTTTAGTTTGTCTAGAAAAATATATTTCATTAGAATTTTTTAGTTTGTCTAGAGAAATATATTTCAATATAATTTTTTAGTTTGTCTAGAGAAATATATTTCATTAGAATTTTTTAGTTTGTCTAGAGAAATATGTTTTGTTTATAATTTTTTAGTTTATTTAGAGAAATATGTTTCATTATAATTTTTTAGTTTGTCTAGAGAAATATGTTTTGTTTATAATTTTTTATTTTCTGTACTTCTCCGTCACAAATAAAAATATCCAACTTTTTTAAAAGTCATATTAAAATGCATATAACTTTTCCAAGTTGGATAAATTAATCTGGGACGGAGTAGTATAAAATATATTTCATTATAATTTTTTATTTTCTGTATAAAATATATTTCATTAGAATTTTTTATTTTCTGTATAAAATATATTTCATTAGAATTTTTTATTTTATCTAGAGAAATATATTTTGTTTATAATTTTTATTTTATCTAGAGAAATATATTTTGTTTATAATTTTTTGAGCCTACAGTTTGTCTAGAAAAATATATTTTGTTTATAATTTTTATTTTATCTATAGAAATATATTTTTAATACTACTCCGTTTCAGATAAATCAAAGATAAGCTTCAGGTTATCTTTGATTCAAAAAATAAATATTTATATGAATATATAAGTAGAAGTATTAAATGCATTACTTCATATATAAAATAATATTATATGTCAGATATAAAAATGAATCACCGATTAGTCCCACGATATGAAAGGGAGTAATATTAAAGATATATTTTATTACTATTCAAGTTCACATATTTTGAGAACTGTTTTATGAAAAATGTGAGATATTTTGTTGAAGTTATGTCTCAAAAAATAGGGTTTTCATTTGTTTGGTCTATAAAACTTTTTTTAATTTGAATAAATTTCTTGTGAATAAAAAAAAAATTCTATTAAAATTTTTATTATTTTTTTAATAATAAAAAATGTTATCTTATAATTCTGTTTCAAAAAAATTTATTATTAATAAAACAGTTCTTGAAAATTTTGTTGAAATTAAAAAATTTAAATATAAATCTAAAATAAATAATGGATCTTTTGGAAGTATTTTTGAAATAGAATTTTTATTCGAAAACATAATAGTTAAATGTGCATCAAAACATATAAATATTTTATCAAGTTCTTTAAATGAATTAGATATAATGTTGAATTTTGAAAATACATTTTTAAATAAAGCCTTTAAATTAATGTCAGATAAATTTGGTAATTTTAATATTTTTCAACCTATTGCTAAAATTGACTTAGCTAAACATGTTAGAATTAATAAATTTTATTTAAATGAAAATTCTCTAAAAAAAATTTGTTTTCAAATTGCTTGTGGTATAGGATATCTTCATCACAAAGGAATTTTACATGGAGACATTAAAGCCAGAAATATTTTATACTTTGATGATTATATTAAAATTACAGATTTTGGAAACAGTATATTATTTTTAAGAAACACCGAAAAAAAACTTTATGATAATAATTTTTATACACCTACTCATAAACCTATTGAAGTTTTTAAAAAAGAAAATATTTCATTTGCTTCAGATATTTGGGCTTTAGGATGTACATTTTATGAATTGGCTTATAATGAACTTCTTTTTAATTCACAAGATACAGATGAAATATACATAAATAAATTAAATTTTTGGAATCCTGAAAAATACATGCTTCAAAAAAAATTTGATAGACATGAAAATTTTAAAAATTTATTAATAGGAATGTTACAATTAGATAAAAATAAAAGGATTACTATATGGGAAATTTTAGAACATCCTTATTTTTCAGAATTAAAAAATCCAGAAGAATATGAATATAAATATTCTGAATTAATTTTAAATGAAAAAAAAAAAGATGAAAGTATTACTGTTTATGAAAAAGATGTACTAGATTATGCATTTTTTCTTAAAAATAAATTTTCTGAAAAATCTAAAGAAATTATTGATATAAATAATTTTATTAAAATATCATATAAAATTCTATATAATTTTACTCCTGATATCTTTTTAAGTGTAGATAATGTTTTTCTTAAAAATGAGTTATATATTTTAAAAATATTAAATTATAATTTTTATCCATCATCAAATTAAAAACATTTTTAAATAGAAAAACAAAACATTATAAAAAAAATATAATATTTTCAGCTACAATGTTAAGAGATATTTTTAAAACTTAATTGAGAAAAAAATTATGTACTACTCTGTTTCAAATCAATGACGAACCTAAAGGTACTATTTTTTTGGTTCTTTCGGTGATTCATTTAATAATTGTACTACTCCGTCCCAGATTAATTTATCCAATCTGTCAAAAAAGTTATATGTATATTTATATGACTTTAAAAAAAAATGTTCTTTTTTGAGCCTACATTTGGGACGGAGAAGTACAGGTCTGTTTCGAATAAAGAGTAGTACACAAAATAACCAAATTTATAAATTATAATTTTTATCCGAATTAGTATATAAAAAATGTTCATCAATATATATTTTTTATAAAAAACTTATTTATTTTGCTGTAATATTTTTTATTTTAATTATTAAAAAGATGGCAAAAAATCTAACAGCAAAAGAAATAGAAGATTTAAACTCAACTATACAAACATGTATGTGGATATTTGGTGTAACTCTTATTTTAATTTTTATATATGGTTGTTTAGTTTTTTATTCATCTTATATTGATATTTTTTTATTTGAACCTTATGTTCCAGACCCCAGTAATACTAAAAATTTGGTTTTATATAATCAGGCTGCAAATGATCCTCTTCCTCCTGATAAAGAACAACAAAGAACAGATATGATTAAAGCTGCTCAAGAAGAATTAGAACAACAAGGAGGATATGTTAATAATCCTTATGCCACTTAAAATAAATAATATCCTACTCAAGTTTTAGATTCATTGGAAAATCCACTTTTTTTATAATATGTCAGGTTGAGTATAGTTTCAAATCAATCAATTATAAATATTTATGTGCGCCCTGGTGCAAACGGGAACAGTCCCACCAATATGGTTTCTTATTTTTTAAATTACAGCCTTATTTAGAAAAGAGTAGTAAATATTTTTTTTTGAAACAAATAATTTATCTGATAGCAAAATTAGTTCAATACTGTGATAGTCTTAGATTTAAGAAAAAATTATATATGCTGAAAAAAATCTGCATATGCAATACATTATTTAAACTTGATTAGTATATTTTTTTAAATGTTAATTAAACTCATTTATCAATATTTGTTTCAAAAAAAATTATTTAAGTGATGTTTTTTATTTTTAATATAATAATTAAAAATAAAAATCTAATAAAATATATTTCTCTAAATAAAATAAAAATTTATAATAAAATATATTTATCTATATAAAATAAAAATTTATAATAAAATATATTTCTCTAGATAAATTAAAAAAATAAAATATATGTCTCTAAATAATTTCTCCGTTTTTGAAACATTATATAAATAGTAAAATAATCTTCAATCTGAATCTTGTCTATAAGATTTTATAGTGGAACTAAAATATCAGTTTATTTTTAAATAGAATAGATTTAAGAAACAAAATTAATTATTTACATTTTTTTTCATATCATTAATATATTTTTCTATATTTTCATCCCCCTTGTATAAATTAGCATTTCTTTTACTAAATACATATCCATCAACATTATCATTTGTATTAATTGGGTTATTATTTGGTTTTAAAGGTTTATTGTTTGTAAATTGATTCGTTAAATTTTGTGTTTGAAGAATTTTAATATGTAAAGTATTAATTAGCTCATCATTACTTAAAACTTTGTCTTCTTCTAAAATTATAACTTCTCCATTATTCTGCTTCAATGTATTAGGATTTTGTGTATTATAGTTCAAATTATTCTGCTTTAATGTATTAGGATTTTGTGTATTCTGGTTTAGTGTATTAGGATTCAAATTATTCTGGTTTAGTGTATTCGGATTCAAATTATTCTGGTTTAGTGTATTAGGATTCTGTGTATTAGGAATCAAATTATTTTGGTTTAGTGTATTAGGATTTAAATTATTAGGATTCAATGTATTCTGGTTCAATGTATTAGGATTCTGTGTATTTTGATTCTGTGTGTTTTGATTTGAAGGGTTTGATCTATTATTTCCTAAACTTCTTCTAATTATTTCATCATCATATTCATTAATTAATTCTTCATTGTTTTCAGAATCTTGAAAAACATAAAAAAGTATAACAAAAATTAAAACAATTATTAATATAAAAACTACAACTCCAATAACAATTGCTTGATTTTTTTGGCAATTTCCCCCTGGAGAATTGCAATTTTCACTGACACCATTTTCATCGTAGCTCTCTGCCATTTTGTATTAAGGTTTTTAATTATTGAAAAAAAAATAAAATTTAAATAAAAAAAAATATTGAAATAAATTTTTAATAAAGTTCATTTGGATTTTTTTTTGAAGATAATATATTAATTAAAATACTAGTCACATAAGTTAAAAAAGTTATATATAATTTTAAGTCATATTTATAAAGTGAAAATGTAGACTTAAATTTTAGAAATACAAATTTTTAAAAAATTGAATTATTATTATTTTTTTTGTTGAAATAAAAAATGGAAATCAATACACCTATATTTTTCACAAGAGAAAGTGACAGTACGCCAACATTATAAAAAAATTAGAGATATCATAAAAGACCAAGTTACTTTGACGTGTACAGTCGGTTGGGGGTTTTAAGAACTTTGAATTTTAAACTCAAAATGTTGTTTTTTGTGCTCAAATCTAAAGTTCTTAAAACCCCCAACCAGCTGTAAAGATGAATTACCTACATCTTATATTTCTTCATGTTTTCAAAAATTTGATATAGGATATGTTATTTTAGGAAATATGACAAGTCTTAAAAATAGAGGATCAAAAAGTCAATATGTATTGAAAGGATTTGTTATGTTTGAATATGATGATTTTGCTAAAATTATTAATGGAAAAATATTTTGTGCTAGAAAGTTATATAAAGGCACTGGAAACATTTTATTGGAATGTGTAAAAGATTTTGATATTAGAAATAAAGTAGTTTTATGGAGAATTAACTCATTACCTTTTGAACCACTACTTCATTACTATGAAAATTTTGGTTTTGAAAGAAGAGATAATATTTATATTAAAGGAAAATTAAAAGTTGTTCTAATGGTTAAAATATTAGAATATAAAGATGAGGATGAAGAAGATGAAAATTCCGAAGAAGAATCATAAATTATTATTAAAACTTAAAGTTTTATTAATTTAAATATATGTTTATTTAAATTTTTATTATAAAAAAAATATATTCTTCTAGACAAAATAAAAATTTATAAAAAAATATATTCTTCTAGAGAAATTATAAAATTATAATGAAATATATTCTTCTAGAGAAACTAAAAAATTATAAAAAATTATAAAAAAATATATTCTTCTAGAGAAATTATAAAAAATATATTCTTCTAGACAAAATAAAAAATTATAAAAAAATATATTCTTCTAGAGAAACTAAAAAATTATAATGAAATATATTCTTCTAGAGAAACTAAAAAATTATAATGAAATATATTCTTCTAGAGAAATTATAAAAAATATATTCTTCTAGACAAACTAAAAAATTATAAAAAAATATAATGAAATATATTCTTTTAGAGAAACTAAAAATTTATAATGAAATATATTCTTCTAGAGAAACTAAAAATTTATAAAAAAATATATTCTTGTAGAGAAACTAAAAAAATTATAATGAAATATATTCTTCTAGAGAAATTATAAAATTATAAAAATATATTCTTCTAGAGAAATTATAAAATTATAAAAAAATATATTTCTCTAGATAAAATAGAAAATTATAATTCTCTAGACAAAATAAAAAATTATAAAAAAATATATTCTTCTAGAGAAAATAAAAAATCATAATAAAATCCATTCTTCTAGATAAAATAAAAAAATTATAATAAAATCCATTCTTCTAGATAAAATAAAAAAATTATAATGAAATATATTTTTCTAGAAAAACTAAAAAATTATAATGGAATATATTCTTCTAGACAAAATAGAAAGTACGCCAACATTATAAAAAAAAATATTTCTCTAGACAAAAAAAATTATAATGAAATATATCCCCCCTATAGACAAAATAAAAATTACTCCAACATTATAAAAAAAATATTTTTTGTACTAGTCCAGTTCAGATAGGCCCACAATATGTCAGGTTTTCAAAAACCAATCTATGTAAATTTATGATTAAAGTTTAATATGGTCTAAAAAGTGAAGAAAAAGATCTGGCCTGACATATTGTGGGACTATTTGAACTTGACTAGTATAAAAATAGAAACTAAAAGAATACTTGAATAATAAAATATTTTCTTTTAAAAATGGGTCAATAAAATAACATTTACTACTCCGTTTCAAACCAATCGGTGTTTCATTTTTAGATCACTTAATTATTCATATAAAAATAAAAATAAATTATATTTTTATATATTTATTTACAAGTGTAAATAAATATTTACACTTATTTATCAATATATTTTTTTTATTTTTTGAATCGCCGATTTATCTGAAATGGAGTAGTAGACATTAATATTTTTTTTTTTAATTTAAAATAATGTTTGACAAAAACTATTATATTGGAAAGATTATTTATGTAAAAATTTGAAAAGTAAAATTATTTTTCATTTACTTCTAGAAAAAATATACTCCTATAAAAAATTTGATTTATTAAATTAAATTTTTCGTCTTTAAAAAAATGTCAATATTTAAAATTCTAATCAAAGAAGAGTTAAAACTTTTCCAAAATACATTAAAATTTTACGGAAATTCTAAGGATCTTTCATCTAAATTTATACATATGTCTTATAAAAATCAAATTCCAGATGTATATTATAAACATTATATTAATGAAGAAGCTTTTATTTTAGAAATAAATCCTATTTTTTATAAATCAAATATTAAATATGAACTTGCAAAAAATGGACAATTATATCCACATATATATAATACACCATTAATTTATAGTTCTGTAAAATCTATAGGAAAATTACATACTGATTTTTTGAGAGGATTAAAAATGTAAATTTTTTTAGACGGTTTTATATCATAATATTTTTTTTAATATAAATTTATATTAAAAAAATTTTGAAAAAAAATAAAAAAGTTTTGAAAAAACTCGAAAAAAATAAGTGAAAAATTAAGTGTAAAAAATCAACATTTTTTGTGTTTCTGATTAAGTATTCAACAAATTTTCTAAAATATTTTTTACACTTAAATTTTAACTTATTTTTTTAATGAAAAATCAAAATCACTACTACTCCGTTTCAGATCAATCGGTAATTCATTTTAAATTCACTCAATTATTCATATAAAATTAGGCCGCCTACTTTTAATTAACTAATTTTATATATTAATTTATAAGTAAGGATTTAATGTATTAACTTAAATATTCATATAAATATTTATTTTTTGAATCACCGATTTATTTGAAACGGAGTAGTATTTTTTTTTGAGAGTAATTTATTTAATAAAATATGTTGGTGTATAATTTAATGTGTTTGTTTATAATAAAATAATTTTTAAACTCAAATATAATTTTTATATAAAGTCTTTAAAAACTCTACGACTCCTTCCCAGATTAATTTATCTGACACATTGAAAAAGTTATATGTATATGACTTTTAAAAAAATTGTTCTTTTTTGAGCCTACATTTGGGAAGGAGAAGTACTAGTCTGTTCCAAATAAAAAAAACCAACCTGAAAATAAATCACATATAAATACATATAATTTTTTCAACTTGTGTAAATTTATCTGGAACGGAGTTGTACAACTCATTTTATAAGGAGTTTAATTTTTTTTTTAACATATCAGTCCATTAGACACCATTAAAATTAATATCCAAATTTTTAATTAAATTTTCAATTTTTGATTCAGGATAATTATAAATATATATAAATGTAATTGAATCATTATTGTATGAAAAATTTATATACATTTTGTTTTCATAATACCGAGCTTGAACATTATTATAATCAATTAATTTTTGTTCGGATTGTAATGCTGGATATTCAACTATCATATTTAATAAAAATACACATTTATTATTATCTTTTACTAAATTATCATACATTTTATCCATATTTAAATCACCATTTTTTGCAACTAACATTTCATTAATATTATTCATTTTTTTAACTGAGTTTACTTTTTAAAAAATTTTTTAAATTTTATAAACTTACAATTGAAATATATTTATCTATAATTAAATATATTTGGGGTTAATTTTTGATTTACTGAGAATTATATCCAGGAATAATTAAATTTGTATTTAAATCATCAAGACTTAAACAAACTTGTTTAAAATCTTTATATTTTTCTTCAAGTCGACCATGGTCCAAGGTCCACCCAAACGGAATAGGTAAAGCTACTCCAAAACTCAATCTGTCTTTGCCACTTAATTCTTCAAGCTCTGAAACTAAAGATTCCAAATTTTCATGAACTGTTCTGTTTTCATTTTTTCTATCACCTTTAACTAATAAAATCGCAGTGAAAATATCAGAAAATTCATGATCAATAACACCATCAAGAATACATTGGATTAATCTAAAAATTAACATTACAGAAGCACGATGTAGTTTTGTTTTTAAAACAATTAAATCAGAATTACATAATTCTTCAAAACCAGTTACAGGGTTTCTATGACCATGTCTATAATACCATTCTTTAGTATTTAAAGTTTTTTCTTGGTCTCTGTAAAAAGAGAAAATATCATTTATTAATTTTAGTTCGGTCATTTTTATTTTTGATAAATTTTTTTTTAAATTTCAATTTTACAAGAAATTGGTGGATGGTCAGAAGGTGCATTTTTATTAGGATAAAGTTCTCTAAACACACTATCTTCAGTAAAGGATTGTATAGTACAATTTGTTTTAATTGTATTTTGACAAAAATCTTTAAATTTGCCATTCAATCTAATATTCATTAAATAATCATAATTTTTAATATTATATCTTTTAAATCCATAATTTTTAATTGTTTTAGGATTGATTACTTTTACATTTTTTCGAACTAGTATTTTATCTATTGTATCAAACATCAAATTAAAAAATTTACTTGGTTGATTTCCTAAGCCATGCCTCATCTTAAAACACTCATTACTTTTTTGTAATTTAATTTTTAAAATTATATTTTTCTATTAAAGTACTTAATCTGTCTTCAGGTTCATATTCCATTTTATATAAATAACTATTATTACTATCCATAAGAATAATTGGATTTTCTAGATCAAGAGAATCTTCAAAAATTTCTGTCAATTGTGAAATTCTTTTCATTTCTGAAGATAAATTTTCACCACTTTTTAAATGTGATGCATAAATATTTATTAATTTATTATTTATCAAAAAATCACATCTTAAACATTTAGATTTTAAATAAAAAGAATTTAAGAGTTCTAGTTTTTCATTATCATAGAAAATAGCAATATTATTCTGTTGATAATAAACAGCAGATATATTTTTTGGAAGCGCATTTAAAATTTCTTCAAATTTATCATTTTCTTGAGTTGCAACCACATGACATTTCTTTAACATATTATTTAAAATATTAATAATTTTAGGTCCTCTTATTTCCCAAGAAATACTTACTTCATCACCACCTTCTGACAAAAATTCATTTTTAGCTAAAGAATCTGCTAAAATATTAAAAGTCAAATCATATTTTATTTATTCAGAAAATAAATATCGAAAATATTTTTAATAATAGAAAAATATTTTTATTTAAATTTTCAAGTATCCTTTTATAATTATTTAAAAGAAATATATTTCTTCTAAATAAGACAAATTTTTTTTTTTAATCTTTAGAATTTTATAATATAAAAAATTTTTTCTAAACTCTTCTAAATTTTTATAAAAGAATAAATATATTCTAAAATTTTTTTTTAACACATTATATTTTATAACTAAATATATTTCTTTTAAATTTTTTTTAAACTATTCTAAATTTTTATAAAAGAATATATTTATTCTAAAATTTTTTAGAGAGTCTTCAGATTTTATAACAATATATATTTCTTTTAAAATTTTTTCTAAAGACATTAGATTTTATATTTATTTTATAACCAAATATATTCCTTCTAAAGTTTTTAAGCCTTTAGAATTTTATACAAAAAATATTCCTTCTAAATTTTTTCTTAACTCTTCTAAAATTTTACTAAACTGTAAGAGCACTTTTGGAATTTTATGAAAGAATATTTTTTTAAAGATACAGCTAATTAAACATTATATTAAAATTAAACATTATATTAAAATTAAACTATTTGAATAATATAATTCATATAGTATGGATAAATTTTGTTATTAAAATTCACAAAAATAAAATAAAAACTTATTTTTAATACTAGAATCTAGAATAAAATAAAAACTTATTTTTAATACTAGAATCTAGAATAAAGTAAAAAACTTATTTTTAATACTAGTTTAGTGTTAATACACTTAATTTCATAATTTTAAACTTAAAATATTAAAAAAATAAAATTACAATAAGAACATTTATTTCTTTAGAGGTTATCACTCAAATTTTTATCATGAAAATTCAAGGATTTTTTTCTTCTTATGCAAAATTTATTTTTGGAACAAAAACGAAATTACAATAAGAACTTTTTATCTTCACTCATTCTCACGGAACTTTATTTTGCGTATAATTTTAGTGAAGAAAATAAACTGTAACTTATCCTCCCTAAAAATATTTAAAATCAAAATTTTTAAAATTACAATAAGAACTTTTTATCTTCACTCATTTTCACTGAACTTTATTTTGAGTATAATTTTAGTGAAGAAAATAAACTGTAACTTATCCTCACTAAAAATATTTAAAATCAAAATTTTTAAAATTACAATAAGAACTTTTTGTCTTCACTCATTCTCACTGAACAATAATTTAAGTATAAATTTAGTGAAAAAAATAAACTGTAACTTATCTTCACTTAAAAATCTAAAAAATCAAAATTGCAATAAGAACTTTTTATCTTCACTCATTCTCACTGAACGATATTTTTAAGTATAATTTAAGGGGAGAAAATAAACTTTAACTTATCTTCACTTAAAAATCTAAAAAATCAAAATTGCAATAGGAACATTTTAGTAAAGAAAAAATATTTTTTTTTATCTGGGACAGGGACTAATCGGTGATTAAAAAAAAATTATACTAGTCAACTATTTCAGGCTAGAACTTTTTTTCACCATATAAATTTTTAAGTCAGATATGTAAATCTAAATTACGACTCCGTCCCAGATTAATTTATCCAAGTTGAAAAAGTTATATGTATTTTTATGGGACTTTTAAAAAAGTTGGATAGGGGCCTACTTTTAATTTGGGACGGAGAAGTACATATAATTTTTTTCAATCACCTATTAATCCAAACATTTGATAGCAGTCTAATCAAAAATCCAATAAAAAGGTAATCGGAGATAGAACTTTTTTTAATCAATATTACAAACTAGCACTAGTCCGAGCTCCCTACGGAAATAAGTAAAACTTAAAATAATTGAAATAAAAAAATAAAAAAGTTAAAAAAAAATGGATTTATATTTAGTTACTTATTCAGATATGAGTATGTATGAAAATGTTGGAATTTTCGATAATTTTGAAGAAGCAAAACAAATAGGAATTGATATTATTAAAAAATCAGATCTTGATGATTGTATTGAAATTCATAAAACAAAAATATGTAAGTTTAATATGTTAAAAAATAAATTGGAAAAACATTCCTCTTTTTCTACATCAATTATTGAAGATTTTAATAGTGAACTTTTTTCAAGAATTTTAATAATACAAAAAAAATCAGATGAAGAAAACAGTAATAGAAATTTTTGCGGTCATGAATTAATTTTAATTGATAATTCTAAAAACATTATTGTCATTCCTAAGTAAAAAACCATTTCATAATAAATTTAAATTACAAATTTATAAAGTTAATTTGACTTTTTTTTAAATATTACTCAATCGGTGATTTTTTTTACTATTATCAATATTAATAAATACAGAAGAAAATTTAATACTCCATTTCAGATAAATTCAACATTTGAGTGATAAATAATCATAATTTTGAAATTTTTTTTATATATTTTTATAAAAAAATTAGATTGTTCAATTAGTCCCACTATATGAAATAGAGTAGTAATTTTTTTTTACAAATTTATAATTCTATTTCTATTTTTAAGATAATTTCTAATATTTTCTTTATTAACTCCTTTTTCTTTAATTTTATCAGAATATTCATCAAAAAAATCTTCAAAATTTTCAATTACTAAATTATTTTCTTTTATTAATAATCCTATTTGTAAATTATTTTCGAAAGAAATTCCAAAAAGTTTTTTAGACTTTATTAATTTTTTACATTTTTTGATTCCTTCAATTATTTTTTGATATTCTTTTATAATATTTTTTTTATCTGTAATAAATTCAAATAAAAAATCTGGGGGAAAATATTCATGTCCCGAACGAGTCTTTTTAACAGAAAAAGTAATAATATCATTATCTTTAAAAGATATAAAAAATATGTTATTTTCACTAATAATTGTAAAACTTTCTGAATTTTTAATTTTACTTAAATAATATTTACATTTAAATTTTAATATTATTTATATTAATTTTTAAATTTCCCTTTTCAAAAATATAATCCGATGAAAAATAAATTTCACGAAAATTAACCACATGTAAATTATAATTTATCTGAGTTTTTAAAATCGGTTCTTCAAAAATATCAAGTTGTTCTCTAAAAAAAGCACTATCTCTATTTTTTATTAAAAACTTTAAAACATCATATTTATTTTCTGGATTTTTTTGAAAATTAATTATTTCATCAGATAATTCTAATAAAAAATAGTTATAAGCTTTAATAAGTTTTTTATAATCTTTAAAATTATTTATTTTTTTATTATAAATTAAATATTTTTTAGGAACAAAAACTATTTCATCGGCTTCCACAGCTTCATAAATTTTAGAATTTTTAGCATATTCGGGTAAATCTGAAATTTTTATTTATTAAAAACATGACATAATTATAGGGTTTCTGAACTTCCTTTTCCATTTACAAATCTGTCCCAAATTAATTTTTTCATCTTTAAATGTTTGTATTAAAATTTACTTCTCCGTCCCAGATAAAAAAGAACATTTTTTTTTAAAGTCATATAAAAATAGATACTTCTCCGTCCCAAATGTAGGCTCAAAAAAGAACAATTTTTTTAAAAGTCATATAAATATACATATAACTTTTTTGACAGATTGGATAAATTAATCTGGGACGGAGTAGTAATATATTCAAAAAATTGAAAATAAATTTTTTTTTAATTTATTTTAAAATGGATGGAAAATTATGTAGAAAAAGAACAATAAAAATCGTTGGAGAAGAAATTTTAATTGATATCTACACTATAGATGTAGATATTTTAGAATCTGTAAATAATGGGTGGTTTTTTATAAATTATAATGAGAAAAAAGTTCATAAAGATGTATTTAAAAATTTAAAAAAAAGACATTTTGATGTTATATTTGAAAATATTGATGATAATATTGTAAAAATAAATTCGATAAGTTGGAAATAAAAAAATATTGAACAAATGTTTAGAATTTTCATAAAGTGCTCATACACTTCTAAATATTTATAACAGAAATATATTTTCTCTAAACTGTAGGATTACTTAGAAAAATTATACTACTCCGTCCCAGATTAATTTATCCAACTTAAAAAAATTATATTTATTTTTATATGAGTTTTAAAAAAAATGTTCTTTTTTATCTGAAACGGAGTAGTATAAATATTTTAGACTATAATTATATAATTTTACACCTTTTCTGACTGATTTTCATATTTTTTTGAAATAAAAAAAATATGAATTTTTTTTTTAATTTTTATAAAAATTCATATTTTTTTGAAATAAAAAAAATATGAATTTTTTTTTTAATTTTTATAAAAATTAAAATTAAGATGAATACATTACCTTCTAAGTTGCCTTCTATTAGAGAAATTGTTGGAGATTTATATCCTAAGAGTCCGAATGTTGTTGGACCATACTATGAAATGGATTTTGGACCTTACGAAGGCCATAACATCATGGATATTTTCGAAGATGCTCCAACATATGCATATTGGCTTTTTAAATCGGACAGTAAGAAAAATGATAGATATCAGGAGGCAAAACAATCTGTTAGAATTCTCTATTTCTTGAGATATGATTGGTATTGCAAGCATAATCCTATTTCTAAAGCCGAAAATCATAGATTAACTTTCGGTAAGTATAAGGATGAAAAACTTTCCAAGATTTTCAAGAACCATTACGAATATTGTAAGTGGCTTGTAAGAAGTATTCCTTCCAGAGAAGACATGTTTGAAGATTGGCATAAAGCTCAAACTTATCTAAAGACTGAGCACGGAATGGGAGTTTCTGATACTGATAAAGAATCAGTTAAAGACATCAACGATAAGAACAAGGCTAAGATGACAAAACCTAAGCAAGAAGATGATGTTGAATCAAGTGATGAAGAATCTATTGTTATTCAGAAGAAGAAGGATAAGCAGAAAAAAGATAAAAAGACAAAAGCTCCTAAAAGTCCTCCTAAGAACAAGAAGGACAGAATGTATTCTTCTGAAGATGAAGAGAGTAGTTAAAAACATGTAACAGTGAACATGTAAAAATTATATAAGTAATTATACTTATATTTATGATATGTGAAAAATTGAATATTTTAATTTTTTATTTAAATTATTAAATGAGCGACTATACTTTTGTTTTAATACCATCAGAATCAGATGCCATACTTTTAAAAGGAAATTATTGTGATCTTTGTTGTAAAAAGAAATTAAATTATATATTAAAATTTAAACTTACAATAGAAGAAGTAAAAGATTTAAAGAAAAATAGTAATATTAAAGGTTTGAATATAAAATGTGAATGTCAAAATGATAATTCTATCATATCTCTTACGACTCCGTAATGATAATTCTATCATATCTCTTACGACTCCGTAATGATAATTCTATCATATCTCTTACGACTCCGTCACATATTAATTTATCCAAGTTAAAAAAGTTATGTTTAATTTTATATGACTTTTAAAAAAAATGTTCTTTTTTATCTGGGACGGAGAAGTACAAAAATATAAATAAAACTAAATACTTATACGTCTCCGTCCCAAATTAAAAAGTTGGATAAATTAATTTGGGACGGAGTCGTATATTTTTTTAAATTAAATATTTACTACTCCGTATCAGATCAATCGGTAATTCATTTTAAATTCACTCAATTATTCATATAAAATTAGGTCGCCTACTTTTAATTAACTAATTTTATATATTAACTTATAAGTAAGGATTTAATGTATTAACTTAAATATTTATATAAATATTTATTTTTTGAATCACCGATTTATTTGAAACGGAGTAGTATAAAATTTTATAAATATTTGTGTGTTTTTAACATATTTTTAAATTAATTAGGAATAGTTTTACTCAAAGCAATTACACTAGGCATTTTACTTTCTGTGTCTGACCAATTTTTTTCTAAGATTTGATCAATATCTTTCTTGTCAAAAGAATCAGGAAGTCCCCAGAGATTTGATTTCTTTAAATCTTTCGATAAACCATCATCAAAAACTTCTTTAACTGTTAAATAACCAGTATAATAAACATCACTTGATCTCAAAAGTTGATTTTTAGTGTCTCTTGAAGTTTCTAAAGTAAATTTGCCTAAAGTGACCATTAATCTATCGAATGTTAATGTTTTCAAAAGCATTAAATCCGATAATTCTTTCTTTGTTGTTTGGTTTTCTTCATTAGGATCTTTAATAGCATCAAATTCTTTCATTTTTTCAGAACAAGCTTTATATTCATACTCAAGATTTCCAAACATTTTTACATATCTATCTTCTAATTGCATTAAACCATCACTTAAACTTTTAATATAAGTTTTAATACTAGAAAAATCTTGTTTAATACTTTCTACTAAATATTTATGAATAGCAATTGTTGAAGTTCTAATTACTTTAAATGTTTCTTCATTATTCTTTTCAATTTCAGACATAGAAACAATAGGATAGGCTAAAACTTTGTCAATTGACATGACTGCAGGGACAGGTACTTCTTCTTTTCTTTTTGTTAAAGATTTTTCAAGATCTTTTTGTGAGTTGATAGTAAAATTAACTTCTTCCATGTCTCCCGAATCATTTTTATTTAAAAAGCAAAATTCTTCAGAACATTGAAAAGCAATTCCACAGACTGAAGAACCGGCACATTTAGAAATATTTACTTTCATAGAAGCTGGAATTTTTTTAGCTGTCGAAACAGGAGTCATATATGTACTTTTTGTTTTTTTAGTACTTAAAAGACCTTCTTTATCAGTTTTAATAATAAAAATATCTCCTAAATAATTAGAAGCCTTTAAAAACAAAATAGTATCATTAGTAATAAGGGTATCATGAACAATAATATTTTTTGAAATTAAAAAATTATCCAAATCTTCGGTATCTTCATCAAAAAGTTTTCTGACAGGCATAGATTTTAATGTTTTTGGTCTACTTGAAGAACTATTTTTAGAATAAGGCATACTTTCATCATTGTCAGATTCCCAAGAAAAAATTTTATCATCTTCAGAGAGATCATCAGCAGTTACAGTTGTTTTATTATTAGTTACGTCTTCAGAATCAGAATCATCTGAATCTGAAGGTGCAAAACTTCTAGATCTTCTTGGTGTTGTGATCGGTGTTGAAACGACTTCATCCGAATCTGACATCTTACGACTTTTTTTTGATTGTGTAAAAGTATTAGATCTAGGTGTTGAAACTACTTCATCATCCGAATCTGATACTAAAATATCATGACTTTTTCTAGAAGATGTCTTATAAACAGGAGATTTATTTGATGCCATTTTAGGTGACTTAGATCTAGGTTTAACTTCTTCAACATATTCACCTGAAACTGTATCAGGTAATTTACCAATATTTAATGATCTTCCAGGTGATTTATATTCATACTCTTTGTTAATTTCGTCTGGAATATTATCCTTTTTTTGCGATTTGTAAGAGTTACTCATTTTTTATTAAACACAAAAAATAAAAAAAATTTTTTTTATTATTAATTTTTTTAATTAAAAAAATTTACTACTTCTCTGTCCCAAATAAAAAAGAACAATTTTTTTAAAAGTCATATAAATATACATATAACTTTTTCAATGTGTCAGATAAATTAATCTGGGACGGAGTAGTACTCTGTTTCATATCCTGGAACTAATTGGTAATTCATTTTTTTTATCACTCATTTATTCATATAAAATTATATTATTCATACAAATATATATGTGCGCCCTGGTGTGCACACGGGAACCAAATGGTTTCTTATTTTTTGAATCAGCTGAAAAATAATAAAAATACAGAATTCTATATCATATTTTGTAAAAATCAACAAAAAAATTATAATACGATAGGAGGATCACAAATTTATATGAAACAGAGTAGTAAATAAAATATTTGAGTCTAAGTATGAAAAATACATACTAGTCCAGTTCAAATAAATTGGGTTTTGAGAAAAATTTTATTTATATGTAAATATAAGTATACTTGTTTAAAAGACATATAAAATAATACTTAAGGATAAGCTTTTTAATTAAAAATTTATATGGTTAAAAAAGTGAAGAAAAAGATCTGGCCCAATTTATCTGAACTGGACTAGTATCTGTTTTTTGACAGATTTGATAGTTCATGAGTATTTAAAAATATTTAAAAAAACCTTAAATTAATATATTTCATTGTAAAAAATATAATAATTCGGAAAAAAATATATTTGTCTAGAGAAATAAAAAATATATAAGAAAATATATTTGTGTAAGTAAATAAAAATTGTAAGAAAATATTTCTATAAAAATAAAAAATTATAAGAAAATATTTTTGTGTACTACTCCGTTTCAGATCAATGACGAACCTTCAGGTTCCTTCGGTAATTCATTTTTACTTCACTCAATTATTTATATAAAAATAGGACGCCTACTTTTAATTAACTAATTTTATATATTATTATTTAAGTTGTTATTAAATATTTATACTAATTTACTGATATAAATATTTTTTTTGAATTACCAATTTATCTGAAACGGAGTCGTAAATAAATTATAAGAAAATATATTTCTCTAAACAAATAAAAAATATATAAGAAAATATTTTTCTCTTTACAAATAAAAAATATGAGAGAATTATAAAAAATATACGACTCCTTCCCAGATTAATTTATCCAATCTGTCAAAAAAGTTATATGTATATTTATATGACTTTAAAAAAAATTGTTCTTTTTTTATTTTGGACGGAGTACTACTCCGTCCAAAATAAATCGGTGATTCAAAAAATAAATATTTATATGAATGTATAAGTTAATTTATTAAATTTTTACTTATAAGTTAATATATAAAAATTAGCGAATTAAAATAATTTTATATGAATAAATGAGTGATCTAAAAATGAATAACCGATTGATCTGAAACGGAGTAGTAGTATTTAATTGACAAATATATTTATGAATAAAATATATTTAATTGACAAATATTCTATTGGATAAAAATGTTTATTAATTATTTAATCTTCACTCTCAGAATTATTATTTTTTTTTAATGGAACGACAGATTCAGAATCTGAATCCGAATCTGTTTTTTTATTTGTTAATGGAACAATAGATTCTGAGTCTGACTCTGTTTCTTTATTTTTGGTAGATTCTAATTCATCAAAAGAAATATTTAGATTTTTAAGAAATGCCTTTTCTAAAGATGTGAGTTTTTTATTCAGATTATTTTCCCAATTTTTCTCCATTAAAGTACTTTTCTTAATTTTTACAGCATTTCCTTCGTCATTAACAACTTTACCCAAACATTTAAGATCATTTTCACTGTCTTCAAAAATGACAAGACCGGGAAATTTATCAGAATCAATAAAATTATAACCTTCTGGGATATTATCTTCATTTTTCATACTAATAGTTAGAACTTGATCATCATTTTCTAAATTGATTTTTTTAGTCACATTATAACCGGGTCTACTATTATCTGGTAGAATAGTTTTTCCTAATTTTGATAAATTTTTTTCAATAGTACCTGTTTTTAATTTACAAGTACTACATCTATATTTAAAAATATCATCTCCTTCTTTCTCTTTCCAAAATTCGAGACGTTCTTGACAAAGAACTGCACCACATACTTTACCAACATTATCTCCCTTTGAAGATTGAAAACCACAAATAATAGTACCATTTTTATATGTGTCTAAATATGTTTCTAAAGAAAGAAGTGAAGGTTTTGAACATTTATTTTCTTTTGAATTTGATTTTTTTCCCAAAACGGGTTTTCCATTATTAGTAAGACCTTTTAAAGAAGGTTCGTCATTAGATTTCTTCGTAAATTGTAATAATTTATTAAAAGTTTTAATCATTTCTTCTTTAGTTTTAGCTTCTTCAAATTGTTTTTTATTTTTTAAAATAACATCCGAAATAACATCAACAAAGTTTTCCGTGGTTTTGTCTAAAAAAGATAAATATTTCTTGTCCATTTTTATTTAAAAAAATTTTTTTCAGAAAAATCATTTTTTTCACGAAATATTTTTTCCTTAATTAAAATGTCAGTTCTAAAAAAAATAATTTCGAAATCACTAATTTCTGAAAATTTAATGCCAAAACATGAAAAACTTTTAAAAAAAATGATTTCTGAATTATTATCTAATAAGTATGTTGATATAGTTTATAATATATTTAATACCTTAGACAATCATATAATTTTTAAGAATCTTGTTTTTATGAATACTTGTTCAAAAATTGGAAAATTTGCTTTGACTTATAACAAATTACTAAATGAATATTTAACTAAAAATAAATTAAATAAGTTAAGAAATTTATTATCAGATCCAAAAACAATTGAATATGATTCTAATGAATTTTTAACAGACTCTCAAAAAGAAAAAATAAATCAAGAAATAAATACTGAAATTTCTGCAACAAATCTACTTTTTGAGAAAATATTATTTATGAATGATCCAATTCCTAGACATATTTTTTCTAAAGGTTTTCAAGAATGTAAAAATGATATATGTTTATTAGATAATGAAAAAAATAATTTAGTTTTAGATCCCAATAAAAAATTTATTTGGTTAAGTGAAAAAATTAGTGAAATTAATTATGGTTGGTGTTTTAAAATAGAAGAATTACTTATTATTTTAAATACTAGTAAAATTAATCCTTATACTAGTAAAAAATTTTCAAAAGAAGTTATAGATCCAATTAAATTGAAGTATCGTTTGGAATATTTATTGTGTAAGAAATATGTAAGGGGATAAAAAAATTACTTCTCCGTCCCAAATAAAATAGTGTGGGACGAGGCGGCTATCCAAGTTTTTTAAAAGTGACATAAAAAGTAGGCTAACTACATATAAATTTTTTGACAGATTAGATAATTCAACAAAATATTATCTGGGACGGAGTCCTACTGGTAAATAAAAACCTTCAGGTTCCTTCGGGCATTCATTTTTTTATTAGTCATTTATTAATATAAAATTAGGTCGCCTACTTTTAATTTGCTAATTTTATATATTACTACTCCATTGCAGGAGGATTTTTGAGATTCCTACGGAATTGAGATCCCTACGGAATTGAGATTTCATCAAAAATTTAAGTGATAAATAATCTTAAATGAAATGTTTTATAAAAATAAAAAATATTGTTTACTACTCCGTCCCAGATAAAAAAGAACATTTTTTTATAAACTCATATAAAAATATATATAAATTTTTTAAGTTGGATAAATTAATCTGGCAAGGAGAACTACAAATAATATTTTTAAACTATTCTTTATATTTTATAAAAATTTAAGCTTGTTTCAATTTCATACGAATCCTTCGGATTCTCTTTGAAATTGAGTACTTCTCCTTTCCAAATAAATTAGTGTGGGACGAGGTGAACTATCCAACTTTTTTAAGTTGGATAAATTAATCTGAGAAAGAGTAGTATAACTTTTTTGACAGATTGGATAAATTAATCTCTGACGGAGTAATAGTCCAAAAGAACCTGAAGGTTCTCCCTATCATATAGTCGGAGTAATTGTGCCAGATCTTTTTCTTCACTTTTAAAACAATATTAATTTTTAAGTAAAATCTATATTTTTAAGTGAGTATTTATATTACTTAAAAATATTTAAACATAAATTTACATATACTAGTCCAGTTCAGATAATATGTCAGGCCAGATCTTTTTCTTCACTTTTTTAACCATATAAATTTTTAATTAAAAAGCTTATACTTAAGTAATATTTTATATGTCTTTTAAACAAGTCTACTTATATTTACATATAAATAAAATTTTTCTCAAAACCCAATTTATTTAAACTGGACTAGTACAACTCCGTCCCAGATTAATTTATCCAATTTAAAAAATTTATATCTATTTTTATATGACTTTAAAAAAAAATGTTCTTTTTTGAGCCTACATTTGGGACGGAGAAGTACCGGTTTTTGAAAACCCAATTTATTTGAACTGGACTGGTAGTAAAACTTAACTGGGTTTTATAATATTTTTATCCCAAATATTTTGACAATAAGTTGTACATTGAGGGCAATAGTCTTGCCATCTACTCTTATTGTTTACATTCCCAATTTCATCATCATATCCTGGATATGATTTAACGTTTTTTCTACAAAATCTAATATCTTTACATATACAACATTTAGTTTTTTCATTTGAACAAGATAAATGTATATTGTTGTGATTTAACATCAATTCAATTTCTAAAGGTGATTTTAAAGAATCATCAATATAACATTCATTACATAAAATATCTCCAAAAAATTTAACACCTGTTATATCTGTATTTTTTAAACATGATGAACATTTGAAAATATTACATTCAATACATAATATATTTCCGTTTATATTTAAAGTATTAATCTTAAATTTATTTTTATTACATAAATTACAATTTAAAGTTTTATTAAAACAAGTTTTGCAATAATTATCTTTAACAAATTTATAATTACTTACAGTTTCACATTCTTTACATATTAAATATTCTTTTTTTGTTTTTTTACCATTTTTTACAAGTAAATTTTTACATTCAAAGCATAAATTTACAGTATTTTTTAATTTACAAGAACAATTATTACAAAACATTTTCAATAAATAAAAATGTTTTTTTTTTTTCGTTTTTTTGACTTCTTGAAAATATACTACTACTCCATTGCAGGAGTATTCCCATGCGGAATTGAGATTTTATTAAAAAATTAAGTGATAAATAATCGTAAGTACTAGTCCAGTTCATATAGTGGAACTAATTGGGACAGATCTTGTTCTTCACTTTTTTAACCATATAAATTTTTAATTAAAAAAGCTTATCCTTATTTTATATGTTGTATTACGTCAATATTTAAATATAAATAAAATTTTTCTCAAAAACCTGACATATTGTGGGACTATCTGAACTGGACTAGTAGTAAAATTTATCCTTATACTGGTAAAAAATTTCCGAAAGAAGTTATAGATCCAATTAAATTGAAGTATCGTTTGGAATATTTATTGTGTAAAAAATATTAAGATGATTAAAAATCTTTACTAGTCCATTTCAAATTGACATATTATCCAATATGTCAAAAAAATTATATGTAGTTCGCCTACTTTTTGTGTGACTTTTTAAAAAGTTGAATAGGTCGCCTCGTCCCACAGTAATTTATTTGGGAAGGAAAAGTACTCCGTTTCAAATCAATCGGTACTAGTCCAGTTCATATAGTCGGAGTAATTGGACCAGGTCATTTTATTTAATTTTTATTTATATTACTTAAAAATATTTAAACATAAATTTAAATATACTTATTGTTTTTGAAAAAAACAATTTATCTAAAATGGACTAGTAATTCATTTTTATATCTAATACATATAAAATTATTTTAATTCACTAATTTTATTTATTACTGTATAAGTATTAAATGTATACTTATACTAGTCCATTTCAGATTAATTTGGATTTCATTTTTTAGTCACTTTATTTATTCACGTGAAATTATTTAAATTTTATATAAAAATATAAAATTTTATGAGTACTACTGCGTTTCAGATCAATGACGAACCGAACGGTTCGCGGGAACCTTCAGGTTCCTTCGGTAATTCATTTTTTATTCACATAATTATTAATATAAATATTTTTTTTTAAGTTACCAATTTATTTGAAACGGAGTAGTATATATTTATTAATGACACTTAAATATTCATACAAATATTTATGTGCGCCCTGGTGCACACGAAAACAGTCGCACCAATATGGTTCCATTTTCTTGGTTCCTTTTATAATGAAGTGCAGATTGAGCCTACTTCTCCGTCCTAAATAAATTAGTGTGGGACGAGGCGACCTATCCAACTTTTTCAATGTTTCAGATAAATTGGGTTTTTCAAAAAAAAATTAAGTATATTTAAATTTATGTTTAAATTTTTATATGAACTAAAAAGTGAATAAAAAGACCTAGCCCAATTACTCCGACTATATGAACTTGACTAGTAGTGATCTAAAAATGAATCACCGATTGATCTGAAACGGAGTAGTATTATTTAAACAATGACTGCAATCGCAATAGGTATTTCTATTTCTTGTTTTGTATTATTTATTGGAATTATGTTATAATCTATATTTAAATTATCTTGAACTATTTCATATAATAGAATCATACAAGCAAGTAAACATGAAAAAAATAAGAAAGAAAATATCATTAGAGATATACATATTGGTATTAAAATATTTAGTCTATTATAATTATCTTTTTTTTTATATAATTATTACCTTTTTTTTTTAGTAACACATTCTTTTACATTATTTTTTTCGTAAAACCCTATAAAACTACTATTAATAAAAAAGTCTTTATTATTTAAACCATTTATATTACAAGTAATCGTGTTATAATAATTTCCATATTTAATCTTGTAGTTTCCTATAACATTGTTATCTTGAGTAAATCCTATAATAGTTATATTTGAAGAAATATATTTATTACACCATGAATAATTATATCCAGAAGAGCAAGTAAATTCGTTTTTTTTAATACCATATAGAACTGTAATTATAGGAAATACAAAAAAAGGAAGAAAAAATATTAAACTTAATATAATTATAATTTTATCTTTCATTAGATTTTATTTAAATTATTTTCTAAATAAAATTCAATTTTTAAATCTGTTTTTGTTTTCCTACTCCATTTCAGGATGTTCCGTGTGATAGGAAGCCCCGATAAAGAGAATCCGAATCCCTATAATTATTTCAGTTTTTCAAAAAAAAATAAAAATATTTGGCCCAATTCCTCCGACTATATAAAATTGACTATTAGGGATAAACTTTTTACTTAAAAATTTATATGGTTAAAAAGTGAAGAAAAAAATCTAACACAATTGCTCCGACTATATAAACTGGACTAGTACATATTAAAATTTTATTATTCAAGATTTTTAGATATTATTTTTTAAGCATTCATTTAACACTTTTAATTATTTATTCATATAAATATTTATGTGCGCCCCAGTGCACACGGGAACCAAATGGTTCCTTATTTTTTGAATCGCAGATTTATCTAAAACTGATTACTACAGTAAGTCGGGGGGTTTAAGAACTTTAAATTTTAAGTGCAAAAACGACTTTTTTGAGCGTAAAATTTAAAGTTCTTAAAACCCCCGACCAGCTGTACTCCGTCCCAGATAATATTTTGTTGAACTATCCAAGTTGAAAAAGTTATATGCACTTTAATATGGCTTTTTAAAAAGTTGGATATTTTAATTTGGGACGGAGAAGTACTACTCTGTCCCAAATTAATTTTCTCATCTTTAAATTTTTGTACTACTCCATGTCAGATCAATTGAGTCAGTTAAGTTTTTTATAAAAACTTAAGAGATAATTTAAAAATATTAATTCTGATTAATATTTTTTATAAAAATAAATGTACTTCTCCGTCCCAAATAAAAAAGAACAATTTTTTTAAAAGTCATATAAAAATAGATATAACTTTTTTAAGTTGGATAAATTAATCTGGGACGGAGTAGTATTTATTTTTAATTTTTCAGTATTATTTATCACTTAATTTTTACATCGGACTCAATTTATTTGACATGGAGTAGTATTAAAATTTAACTGGTTTAAAAAAAAGTTAGGAAAATTAAAATGGGAAGGAGTTGTATTAAAAAAATTTAATTAAAATAATTTCATATGAATAATTCACTGAATAAAAAATAAAATACATATAATATGTCAGGTTAATTAATCTGACACATTATATGTATTTTTGTGTGACTTTTAAAAAAGTTGAATAGCCGACTCGTCCCAAACTAATTTATTTGGGAAGGAGAAGTAGTACTACTCGGTTTCAAATCAATCGGTGATTCATTTTTAGAACACTCATTTATTCATATTAAAAATTTTTAATTCAATATTTTATTATATTAATATATAAGTATAAATCTTTTCTTTGTACTACTCTGTCCCATTTTAATTTTTGTATTACAATTTATGTGGGTTAAGAAAAAGTTAGGAAAATTAAAATGTGACGGAGTTGTACTTATTTATTAATATGAAAATTTTTTTTTTGAATTTTCTATTTTCTAGGGAATCCTCGCGGATTCTTTTGAAACGGAGTAATAGTAATTTTAGATATAATTAAATAATACTACTCCGTCCCAGATTAATTTATTATCTGACAGATTGAAAAAGTTATATGTATTTTTATATGACTTTAAAAAAAAATGTTCTTTTTTGAGCCTACATTTGAGACGGAGAAGTACTCTAAATTGGAATCTTAACTTGAGAAGTTTTAATATCTACTGGACTGTTAGTATTTTTAATATCTTTTTCTTTATCTGTTTTATTATAAACTGCAACACATACTATAAATATAATTCCTACTAATATAAGTCCAACTGATAAACCTCCAATCCATGCACATGTATTATAATTTTGTTGATTTTCTGAAAAATTTGGTCCTTTCTGAATATAAACTGCAGCTATTACTGCTAAAATACCTATAACGAAAAAACCAAGAATCATAATAGAAATAAGAGTATATTCTACAATAATTAAAGATTGAGCTGTGAGTGGGCTAATAGAACCATAATAAATTAAAACACACATGGCAAAGGCACCTAAAATTAAAAGACCCGCAAAAATCCAACCTATACTTACCATTGCATCTAAGTATTTTTTTGCATCAACTTCTCCTTGATTATTATTATCAACTTTTAAAGTTGTATTAGCTGTACTTAAAAATCCAGACATTATACAAAGTGCAACAAATACTAGAAATGTAATAATTGTCAGAACTATAGAAATTATATATTCATTCGGATCCATTTTTATTTGTTAATAAAAAAATTGAAAAAAAATAAATAAAAGTAAAAGACAAAAAAATGCTATCTGTAAAAGTATATAAAGACAAATTGTTATTTTCTAGTTTTTTGTGTGATGAAAACGACACATTAGGTAATTTCAGAGAAAATGTTTCTAAAGAATATGGAGAAAAAATAAAAATTATATGTCATGGAAAAACATTATCAGAATCATCAGATTGTTTACTTATTAAAGAATGTCAATGTGGTGGAATTATAAACCTTAATGTTATACTTTTAAGTCATAAAAATAAAATTTTTTTACATAAATAAATTACTAGTCCGTTTCAAATAAATTCCGTTTAAGATGTACTCTCAAAAATTTACTCTCAAAAACATGTTTTTTTAAGTGCAAAAAAAAATATAATTCACCAATCATCTTTTACCATATGTGATGAAAACTTAAGACTATTAGAAATATATTTAATTTAAATAAATATATTTATTTGAAACTGGAAAACCTTAATATTAGTATCTTAAAACCCACTAAGAAATGATACAACAATATTTCCTACACTATTCATGTCATAGCCACCTTCTTGAGTAACAACTACTTTTCCAGAGAAACGACTTTTGATGTATTTCGAAATTTTAAAATAATCGGGAATATCTAAACAACATTTACAAGATTCTGATGCTTCTGGATCATCTTTGTATGTATCGGTACCAAAGGGAATTATTAGAACTTGCGGGTCAAAATCACAAATAAGTTGCATAGCATCTTCGAGTAATTTGAAATATTTTTCAATTGTAACATCTGGATCAAATGTTAAATTATATTTAGATGTGTGTCCAGAATAAAATGGATAATCATATAATGGATTTGCATGAATAGATATTGCCATTACATTTTCATCATCAAGAAAAATACTTTCTGTACCATTACCAGCATGATGATCTAAATCAAGAATAGCTATTTTTTCGATTTTTTTACCATCTAAATTAACAGATAATAATTTTTTTGCACATATAGAAGCATTATTAATATAACAATATCCTCCATAACTATTGTATGATGCATGATGTCCAGGAATTGAGTTTAATATATAAATTAGATTATATTCATTAATAAATTCATCTACACGGAAACTATTGTATGCAGATTTCATAATTTGTGAAAAAGTATCAGTTTTAATTGGGGTTACTGTGTCTTCACACCATATACCCACTTGTTTCCAGGACAACATTTTCGAGTAATCAAATAAAATTTTGCCTTTAAGAACATTACATGGAACAATACCTACAAATTCATCTACATATGCTTTATCTTTTGTACCTTCGTAAGAATTATAACAATTTCTAAAAAATTCAAGCATATCTTTATCAATAATATTTAGTGAAGATATATCAAAAATTGGGATTTCATCGGTAAAAAAATTTATTTTAATATTGTTTTCTTTTAATAAACCAATAATGTTTTTATGTCTTAATTGTGGTTTATTGTTAGATGTAGTCACATCTTCAGTTTCTAAAATATTGTGGGTTAAAACTACTATATTATTAAACATTATATAATTTTTTTTTCTAATTATATAAATTCTTTTTTTTTTCAAATTTTTTATTTATTTTTTTTTTACTACAGTCAAATTCAAATATTGTGAAAACTTTTACTTCTCCGTCCCAGATAAAAAGTAGGCGAACTATCCAACTTTTTTAAAAGTGACATAAAAATACATATAAATTTTTCAAGTTAGATAAATTAATCTGGGACGGAGTCTTAGGTTTTTCAAGTTCGGCCTAGTAATTATAATTTTTTAAAATACATATAAAATATTAGTTAAAAATGAAGGTTAGGAAGACACATAAAGGAGAATCCGTAATCTTTTGGACTAGTACTTCTCCGTCCGAAATTAAAAGTAGGCGGCTATCCAACTTTTTTAAAAGTCCCATAAAAATACATATAACTTTTTCAATGTGTCAGATAAATTAATCTGGGACGGACTAGTATAACTTTTTTAACATATTAGATATTAAGCCTGCCATTTATTTGTTGAACTTTTCTTAGTATTAAAACATTTTTCAAAGATAAAAAATGCAATTTATCTTTGGTTATATACAGCTGACTTACTGTAATATTTGAACATAATGATTGTGAAGCTTTGACATTTAAATTAAAAGAAATAATTGCTGCAGAAGTATATAGTATTTCTCGAGAAGATGAAAAATATGGTATTCATCACTATATACTTAAGCATAATAATTATTACCACTCCTTTTTAGATAAATCAGGAGAAGCTGAAGGTTAGGAGAATCCTTTACGGGTCTTCCAGTATATAAAACGGAGTAATACTCCATCCCAGATAAATTGACGAACCAATAAGTAAGCTGTATGGTTCTTTAATTTCTTTTAAAAAAGTAATTTCCATGAATTATTATTTTAAAAGAAATTATGGAAATTACTTTGGCTTGGTCTTAAAACCCCTCACTTATTGTAAAAGACTTAGGTGTTTCAATCTGTCAGTGTGAAAACCTTCAGTTTACTGTCGCTGTATTTGAGATGGAGCTCCAAAAAAATAAGTGATAAATAATACTAGTCCAGTTCAGGAGAATCCTTTAGGATTCCTATAATTATGTCAGGTTTTCAAAAAAAAAGGAACAGTCCCACCATATTGTTCCGGTGTGCACCAGGGCGCACATAAATAAGTATATGTAAATTTATCTTTAAATATTTTTAAGTAATATAAATGAGCACTTAAAAATATAGATTTTACTTAAAATTTAATATTTTTTTAAAAGTGAAGAAAAAGATCTGGCCCAACTTTGTTGGCGTATTTGAAATGAACTATTACTAAATGTGCCCCTCGGTGTACACGGAAACAGTCCCAATAATATGCCACCATTTTCTTGGGTTCCTAAAAACTTTAAAAAATATTAATCAGATTTTTTATAAAAGATTTAACTGACTCAACTTCTATTGGACCAATATGGTTCCCATGTGCGGCTCGGTGCACATTTAGTATTTGAAATGGACTAGTAGTATAAAATTTCTTAAAAAAAATAATACTATCACCACCCGCAGTAAGTTTCACAATACCATTCATAATAATCAGAGTAGCATTCTTCTTCAAGAAACTTAAGAATCTCCATAGAACTTTCATTAGAAAGACAAAAATTAAGAGGTTTTTGAATATCATCATTTTCTAATATCTTATCTTTTATTAGTATCATTTTAAGATATTTTTTTTTATTATTTTTACGTTTTTTGTTTTTAATAATATTTTTCTTTTTAAATTTAATACTCCCATATAAATTATAATCTTTTATTTCTTGATCGCAAAAATCAAATAAGTATTTAGATGAAATAACTTTTTTTTGTATAATATTCTCACTTTCTGTAAAATCACTTTCTGTAAAACTTTCACAGTTTAAATAAAGAATATATTCTAAAGGTATATTATTGATTAATTTTTCTTTATAAGTCGAATTCTCTCCAATATAAACAGGTCCTTTTTCTGTCATTTTAAATTTATAACTATCAGAATACATATATGAAAAATCTTTAAAATATTTAAAGATTTTTTTATATATTCATTTTTTTTAATATTTAGACACAGATATTTTTCTTTACTACTACGTTATAACAGCTCAATTCTTTTTTTATATTCATTTATAAGTGATATTAAAAAATGCTTACTTCTCCCACCCCAAATTAAAAGTAGGCGCCTATCCAACTTTTTAAAAACTCACATAAAAAGTAGGCGGACTACATATAACTTTTTTAACTTGGATAAATTAATCTGGGACGGAGTCCTAATTTTATTCGAGACAGAGTAGTAGGCTTAATTGGAATATGAGTTTTTCTTCACTTTTTAGATCGATTAAAAATATTTACTTCTCCTTCCCAGATTAATTTATCAAACTTAAAAATTTATATATATTTTTATACTAGTTCAGTTCAAATAGTGGGACTAATTGTGCCAGATCTTTTTATTCACTTTTAAAAGCACATGAAATTTTAAGTAAAATCTTTATTTTTAACTGAGTATTTATATCACTTAAAATCATTTAAACATAAATTTACATATACTTAATTATGTGCGCCCTTGTGCACACGGGAACAATATGGTGGGACTGTTCCTTTTTTTTTGAAACCCTGACATAATTATAGGAATCCTAAAGGATTCTCCTGAACTGGACTAGTATGACTTTTAAAAAAAATGTTCTTTTTTATCTGGGAAGGAGAAGTACATTTAATTGTGGGTTTCTTGAGTGGAAAATAAAAAAGATCCCACACATTGAATATTATAAAATTATTTTTTAGTTTAAATTTGAAAACTAAAAAATAATTTAAATATTTTAAAATATGCCTAAACTCATTTCTTCAGAAGGTTCTATTGCTGCTGGAAAAAGCACATTAATTTCTATTTTAGAAGGAAAAAATTATGAAGATTTAATAATTTTAAAAGAACCTGTTGATGAATGGTTAAAAATACAAGACTCAAATAAAAAATCTTTATTTGAACATTTTTATGAAGATAAAAAAAAATATGGATTTTCATTACAAATTTATGCACTCTTTACAAGATTTAAACTTCTTGCTGAATCTTTTGAAATTGCTGAAAAATGGGAAATTAAAAATCCAGGAAGAGAAATGAAAATCTTAGCAGAAAGAACAATTTTAAGTGATTTTAAAATATTTGCATCTCTTTTACATGAAGAAGGTATTATTGAAGAGTTAAATTTTCAAATATATAAATCTTGGTTCGAATATTTTTCAGAAAAATATAAAATTGATAAAATTATTTATCTAAAAACAGATCCAAAAATTTGCTTTGACAGAATCAAAACTAGAGATAGAGATGGTGAAGATAATATTGAATCAGATTATCTCAATAAAATTCATCAAAAACATGAAGATATGATTAAAGAATGTGAATGTGAAATTTTAATACTTCAAAATGAAAATAATATAGACAGTCTTGAATATGATGAAATTATTAAAAAATCTATTGAATTTATTTTCTCTTAAAATCGCCAAGTAATCTAGCAAAAGGATTAATATTACGACTTATTCACATATTAATTTATCTGATACATTAAAAAAGTTATATCTACTTTATATATAACTTTAAAAAAAAATATTTGTAAGAGTAAATTATTATAAGCGTTTAATAATAATATATAAAATTAGTGATGAATTTTATATTAATCAATCGATGATTCAAAAAATGAATATTGATCTGAAACGGAGTAGTACAAATTAGTCCCAAACGGAGTATTAATAGTCCAGTATATATATTGGGTTTTGTAATCTTATCTTTTTCATATTAAATTTAAAAAATCTAGTGTATCTTAAGAGTTATAAATTCAAAAAATAAATATTTATATGAGTAAATTATTACTACTCCGTCCCAGATTAATTTATCCAACTTAAAAAATTTATATTTATATTTATATGACTTTTAAAAAAATTGTTCTTTTTTATTTGGGACGGAGAATTATAAATATTTAATAAGAAAATTAGTTAATTTAAATAATTTTATATTAATAAATTTGAATCACCTATTGATTTAATAGCATTCTAAAAATTTGAATTAAATTTTTTTTTAATATTATAGAAAATGGAAACTGATAAATTAATTAATAACTATGAATTAGAATTAGAAATGGAAATGGAAAAAAATTCAGAAAGATTTTCTTTTATACATGTACTACATAAAAAAGATAGAAATAAATTTATACAAGAATATATTAAAATACTTAAAAAAGATGATAGAGAATTTAAATATTTTGATCGGGGTTATATTAAAATATCTACATGGTTAAAAATTATGGAAAATATAGATTTATCACATTGCTATAATATTTATAGAAATTCATATTATGGTGAAAATACAGGAATATTAGATATTTCTGAAATAAAAACTAATTTTAAAGTTTTATTGGTAGAATTAAATTGTAATTCTTTTAATACTATTGATTTATTAATCGATGATAAAAAAATATCTAGAATTTATCTTTTTAGAACAAGTAATTTTATTAATCCAAATAAATGGTTTTGGGAAAATATTATAAAATAATTTTTAGAAAGAATAAAACTACTACTAGTCCAAAGGATTTTTATAAATAAATTGACATAATAAGTTTTACTTCTCCGTCCCAGATTAATTTATCTGACACATTGAAAAAGTTATATGTATATTTATATGACTTTTAAAAAAATTGTTATTTTTTGAGCCTACATTTGGGACGGAGAAGTACTGATTCAGTTCAAGAGGATCCTTGTGATAGGAAGATCCGAAGCACTACAAAATTGATCCAGATATTTTTCTTGACTTATGTTATCATATAAAAAATCTAAATAAAAAATTTATCTTTAAGTTTATAAATATATGCATTTTATTTACTACTCCGTCCCAAATGTAGGCTCAAAAAAGAACATTTTTTTATAAACTCATATAAAAATATATATAAACTTTTTAAGTTGGATAAATTAATCTGGGACGGAGTTGTAATTAACTTTATAATAAAATATTTTTTTTGAAAAATCAATTTCGTAGTGCTTCGGATCTTCCTATCACAAGGATCTTCCTATCACAAGGATCTTCCTATCACAAGGATCTTCCTATCACAAGGATATTCCTATCACAAGGATCTTCCTGAACTGGAGAACCTGAACATTCGACTAGTATTTTTTTTATATAGTATAAACTATGATTTTTTAAAATTCTTTTTTTTGAAAAAATGTTAAAATTTTTAAGTGAAAATTTAAGTGGAAAAAAACGAGAAAAAAACTGTTCTTGAATAAGTAATCGAAAAAAAATTAAAATTTATTTTGACACTTAAATTTCCACTTAATATTTTAAAAAAATTATAAAAATCTAAAAAAATATTATTTAATAAAACTCCGTCCCATATTAATTTATCCAAATTAAAAAAGTTATATTTAATTTTATAGGACTTTTAAAAAAAATGTTCTTTTTTATCTGGGACGGAGAAGTACCGTTTTTTTAGAAAAAATATAGGGTAAGATCCTACACAGTTGTAAGCAAACATGTTATATATAGTATGGCACTGTATGAGTGCGCCTACAGTTTATAAAAAATCTAGAAGAAATATATTTTGTTATAAAAATCTGGAAGAAATATATTTTCTTATAAAAAATCTAAAAAACATATTGTATTATAAAAATTTAGAAGAAATATATTTTGTTATGCAATTCTAAAAAAATATATTTTTTAATAATACAATGTATTTTGCCACTTTATTTTAGAAATATATTGTATTTTATTCTAAAACAATAAGTTCATTTATCGTATCTAATGCGAATTCTGTTTTTTCGCCAAATTTAACATTGTACCATAATCTACTAAACATTAATTCTGCAAGTTTCATAATACCTGTATCTGAAATGTCAATTCCTTCAGGTACTATTTCAATATTTCTAATTTTTTCGTATAATTTTAATCTAAATTTATATTGTGCTTCAGTCTCTGTATTTTTTTTAATTTCAAGTTGATTTTTTTTTGGTGAAGATATTTTATTGGTTTTTTTTAATTGTTTAGAAATAATATAATAGTCTATTTTTTCATCTTTATCTAAATTTTTTACATAATCTAATATTTTATTTAAATTTTCGTTTTTTGAAATATAAGTTTCTTTTTCTTTTATCATATATTTTGAGTCTTTCCAAGTTAATTCATCATTTAAAAAATAAATTAAATAAACTAAAGATTCAATATCATCGACAAATAAAGCTCTTCCTCCTTTTTGTATATTAATCGATAAATAATTTTTATCTCCAAAACTCATAATGTCTTTTTCTTTTCTTAAATTACCTTGACATTGACCTTCTGTAAAATCTTCCCTTGTCACATTTCCTTTTTCATCTATTTCTTTAATTTTATCTGATTGACAAAATTGAGAAAATTCAAAATTAATGAATTTTATTTCTCCTTTTTCATAAGTAAAGTTATTAGGACTTAAATTCACATAAATAATACCTTTGCTATGTAACCATTCTAATCCTGATAAAATATTTCTAGAAACTTCAATAATATTTATTTCATTTTTTAAATCTTTTAAATTTTGAGTAAAATATTCTGTAATAATATAAGAATTTTTATTTTTTTTACTGTAAAAATCTTCAGGGATTACAAGAGAATATGCAAAATCATTAATTTTTTCTAATATTTCTTTTTCATTTTCTATTTTTTTATAATCTGCAAATTTAATTTTATATTTTAATTGATCATTTTTTTTTGTTGCTGTATAAACTTTAAAATTTTGATTTTCTTCAACAAATTCTGAAATCTTAAAATCACCAATTTTAGTATCTTTTTTAATAGGTACACCTGTAGAAGTTTTAATTACACTTTTAATTTCTGGGACTTGTTTAGAAAATTCAATCTCATCATTTTCTATTAGATTTTTTTGTTTAAAAATTGTAATCTTTCCTTCCACATCCGATTCACTGTCTGAATTATTCTCAGTATCACTTTCTGAATCTGAATTATTATCACTATCTGATGCATATTGTTCAGTATCTACGCTTTCTGAATCTGAAGATGATTCATTTTCTTTATCATTATCTTGTTCATTTTCACTTGGAAAATAATTTGTTAAACTGTTGTTGCTCATTTATTTTATATTGAAAAAAAAAATCTTTTCATTTTTCAAATAACTTAAAAAAAAATTAGATCACTCAAATAATTGGGTGATCTAATTTTCGTTACAAAAATACATACTACTCCGTCCCAGATTAATTTATCCAATCTGTCAAAAAAGTTATATGTATATTTATATGACTTTTAAAAAAATTGTTCTTTTTTATTTGGGACGGAGAAGTAGATATCAACAAAAAGAAATTTTTGTAAAAATTATAAATGAATTATCTATTAGAATCTATTAGCCCATCACAAAAAATTTAAAAATAGTTTAAAAAAACCTTCACTTTTATATATTTGAATAATTGTGGTAAATCTTTTATAATTACCACCCTTTAATACTTATTCGTCCATTGAATTACCTATTAGGGCAAAGGAATCTGAAGGTTTTTTACTATTTGAAACACAATACTTCTCCTTCCCAAATAAATTAGTGTGGGACTAGGCGAACTACATATAACTTTTTCAATGTGTCAGATAATATTTTGTTGAACTATCTGGGACAGAGTCTTAGTATTTTTTTAATTTAAAAATTAAAAAAATAAAATATGAAAGATGTTTTATTTTTTAATATTAAAATGGATGATTCAGAAATTGATAAATATGTTATAATATCTATAATGACTCTTTTAGTTTTAATTTTAGTTTTTTTAATTGTTACAACTTTTTATTATTCTAGAGTATCTCAAACACCAAATAAAGACTTACCGAGAAATTGGGCTTATGCTTTAATGATTGTCAGTATTATTTTTATAATAATCATTTTTGCTGCAATTTGTGTTTGTATTTGGAAATTAATACGTAAAAGTACACTTGTACCTGTTAAACCTACAGTTCCAGCAGCACCTGTAATTCCAGCCGGGGCCGCCGCCGTAAATAAACCAGTAGTTTTAACCGAAGAAGAAAAAGTAGTATATAATAACTCTAATACTTTGGGAATTACCAACCCTTCTAATTATAATTCTAATGATTTAACTAGAAATATACATATCAATCAATAAAATATTTTTTAAATAAAAAGAATTCGATAAATAAAAAATTATTATAATTTTTTTGATAGGTATAGAGGTACGACTCCGACCCAGATCGACATATTATCTGACACATTGAAAAAATTATATGTATATTTATATGACTTTTAAAAAAATTGTTCTTTTTTGAGCCTACATTTGGGACGGAGTTGTATATATTTGATTATATAATGTTGGCTTACTTTTTAATTTTTATTAAAGAATATACGACTCCGTCCCAGATAAATTTATCTGACAGATTGAAAAAGTTATATGTAGTTCGCCTACTTTTTATGTGACTTTTAAAAAAGTTGGATAGGCGCCTACTTTTAATTTGGGACGGAGAAGTATCAGGTTTAGAAATATTAATTTATCTTAAAAAATATTATTTTACATTATATTTAAATTGTTTATTTGGGACAGAGAAGTACACAAAAATATATTTTAGGAAAATTCCAATCCGGATAGATAAGAAGACATGAAACCTTATTAAATCTATATATAAACCTTAAATAAAATAACTTTATATGAAGGAACAAAAATTAATCATTGATTTATCTGAAATGGATTAGTATTTTTATTATAATGTTGGCCTACTTTTTTATTTATCTACAGAAATATATTTCATTAAAGTTTTTTATTTCTATACAAAAATATTATTTTATATTATAATTTTATTAAAAATTTTTTGAGCTTACAGAAAAATGCTTTTTTATTCTTATAAAAAAAAGTTTTTACTTTTTTAATTTTTTCATAGAATTTACTTAAGATTTTTTTTTTAATAAAAAAGATGGAAAAAAGTCTTCCAGTTTGTTTAATATTTACTAGTTCGGATTGCGGTGGTTGTAAAAATTTAAGAGGTGAAACAGGTATTCCTCAATTTTCAAATCCAAATGGAAAATATTTTGAAACTCCCGGAAATAATAAATTCATGTGGGATTTAGATTTATTTAAAACATTAGCAACAAATTTTAGAGTTTATGAGATACATGTTTTAAAATTAAATCCTAATAATATCGATGAGTTTAATTTTTTTGAAATTAAAAATAATATGTTAATAAGAACATCATTAAGACATGAAAATGATGATATTTTTGTTAAAGTCGAAAAAGAAAATAAAGAAATTTCAAATAAAAAACTCTTAGATAGTAAAGGTAACCCAGTATCTTTTAAAAATTATATTAAAAATAATATTCCAAGTGTTATTCGAAAATATGTTGGTTGGTTTCCAACATGGATTTTTATAGATGGTAATGCTTTTGATGAAGCTTTAAATGATGAAAGTAAGGATATGTTTGCTTATGTTTTACAAGCAAAAACTGTAGAAGATGAAAATACTGGTAAATTTAAATTATTACCACCAAATAGCTCAGAAAATAGAAATAATGAAAATGTAAATCCTTTAATTGCTGCAAAAAATATTCTAAATGGATCTATTAATTTATTACCTTTAAAAACAAAATCAGAACCAGAAAATACAAATGATGAAATTGTAAAAATTAAAACAGGAACACTTTCAGTATGTGGATTTAAAAAAAATATTTTACCTTATAAAAAAAAATAATTACCAAAGGAACCGAATGGTTCCATTTTATTGGTTCGTCATTGATCTGAAACTGAGTACGACTCCGTCCCAGATCGACATATTATCTGACACATTGAAAAAGTTATATGTATATTTTATATGACTTTTAAAAAAATGTTCTTTTTTATCTTGGGCAGAGAAGTAGTTTTTTTTTAATTCAATAAATATTAAAAAAATTTTATTTTTATTTAAAATAAAATGAATGAAGAATATCGTTTAAATGATATCAATGAAAATATTAATTTTATTGATGAAAATACAGAAGATAACCTACTTTTTATTGCTGCTATTTTAGGTAATTATAAATTAACTAGAAAAATTTATGAATTAAATAAAGAACTTGTACACTCAATTAATAAAAAAGGATATAATATTTTAATTGCTGTATTATTATCTGATTCATATAATTATTTAATATTTAAATTTTTAGTTCTTAAAACAGAAGTTGATTTAAATTTTTTAACTAAAAAAACTAAAAAGGATGATAATTTAATTCCTGTTTCTAAAATTATGTCAGAAAGAGAGAAATTACTTTTTAAACATAATCTAGATACAAGTTTAAATTGGTCTATCTTTACATTTACTTGTGTTTTTAACTTACATGAAGAATCATTATTGCTTTTAAAAAATGGTTTAAAAGTTTATAATCAACCTACTGGACAAAAAAAATTACCATTAAAATATATTTCTGATACAAAAAAAATGGAAAGTGTTATTTCAGAAGTTATAAAATCACCTAATAAAAAATATAATTTACAGAAAAAAAAAGATAAAAAACAAGAAGTGAATTTTAAAATTTATGATTTTGATGAATTTGAAATTATAGAATCAAAAGATTCTGAAATGGTTGATGGTTCTTATGGAGAAACAAAAATTGTTAAAAATTCTGATCAATTTTTTATTTTAAAAAAATTTAAATTAGGAAATATTAAAGAACTTTCTCAAGATACTGTTAAAGAAATATCAATCTTAAAATTTATTAATGAACATTATTTAAATATTGTTGTACCTATTTATGGTATTACTTTTGATAAAAAAGGTTCTATATATATGGTTGAGGAGTTTTTAACATATACATTAAAAGATGTTGCATTATTATATAAAAACTTAAATTTTTATGAAAAAAAAATAATTTTTTTAACAGAAATTTTTTATAAATTATTATATTCATTGTATAAAATACATTCATATGGAATTATACATAGTGATCTTAAATTAATTAATATTATGATTAATAGTGAAAATAATCCTATTTTAATTGATTTTGGAATTTCTGAATTTATAGGTTATGGAGAAAATAAAGATAAAATGACAAGTTATATTTGTACACATTATACAAAAGCACCAGATGCAAATGAAAATGCTTTTAAAATTGAAAATAAATCTTATATTAATGTGTATTTTGTAGAATCTAAAAAATTAAAAAAATTATTAAAATTAGAAAATAAATATTATGAACAAAAACTTTTAATTGAAGAATCTTCAGATGAAGACGAGATTTCAAATACAAAAACGTATATTGAAAAACAAAACAAAATTATTAACAAAATACATGAAATTTTAAAAGAAGAAAAATTAGAAATTAGCGAAACTATAGATTACACAGTTGATGTTTTTAGTATGGCACAAATTATTATGGAATGTATATTTCCAGAAAACTTACAAAAAATAACTTATATGTATTTTAATAATAAATTATATTATAGAAAAGAAATATTTGAATATGAAAAATATTCAGATTCTGGAATTTATGAAAAATATAGAAACATATATATAGAAGTTGATCAAAATTATAAAGATATTTTAGATAATTATTTCCCAGGATTGTTTGATTTAATTTGTAAAATGACAAGTGTAAAAAATAGATATAATGCAAAAGATTGCTTAAAACATGATTTTTTTAAATCATATATGTCAAAAATTGATGAATTTGAAAGAGATACATTTGATTTTAAAAAAATTGAGATCCCTATAGAAACTAATTATTTTAAAAAAGATTTAAATATTTTTTATTCAACTGAAAAATATCTTTCTGGATATAAAGAACTTTTTTATTCAGAAGAAATAAATGAAAACTATAAAAATAATATCTTAGAAAATTTTGAAATTAATAAAAAAGACTTTGTTAATATTTTTTTAACTTCTGAAAAATTTAAAATCGTGAATTATAATGCTATTTTTAATTCTTTAATATCTTTAAAAAATATAATGTTTAAAAAAAATTATAGTAATAATAAACTTAAAAAATTTTATAGAAGTCTGATGGATTTTAATATAAAACTATATGAATTTAACAGTTTAAATTTAAAGGAAGAAGAAAAAAATATCAAAGAAATTATTATTATCTTAAATGCTAATATTTTTAAAATTAATCCTTTTGTTGAAAAAATATCTTATTTATGTACAAAACTAACAAATTATTCTATTAAAGACAAAAAAAATATTTTTAATTATGTTACTAAAAAATTATTGTTTTATATTTTAAACTGTCATACAGAAAGTTTTACTATACATGCAGTTATAGAAAATATTTTTATTTTATTTTTTGGAGATGAGTTTGATGAATTAATTAAAAATGATAAAATTCAAGAACAATTAAAAGTAAAATTTGAAGACGAAATAATTGAAGAAAAAATAACAATCAAAGATATTCTTTCTGAAAAAAAAACAGTAAAATCTTTTCCATTAATAAAAACAAAGAAAACAAATGGCATTGATTTCCAAGATTATGATTTCGAAGAACTAGATATCAATGATAATTTTTCATTATCAAAAATAAATGAAATAGATAATAATTTTTTTAATTAATAATGCTATTTTTTAGAAGAATATAATGTTGGCGTACTTTCTAATTTATCTGTAACAATATATTTTAATATAATGTTGGCGTACTTCTCCGTCCCAAATATAAAGTAGGCGGCTATCCAACTTTTTTAAAAGTCTCATAAAAAGTAGGCGAACTACATATAACTTTTTCAACTTGGATAAATTAATCTGGAACGGAGTCGTACTTTTTAATTTGTCTAGAAGGATATATTTCAATAGAATTTCTAATTTTTATAAAAGAATATATTTCATTATATTTTTCTAATTTATCTAGAAGAATATATTTCAATAGAAAATTCTACTACTCCGTTTCAGATCAATCGGTGATTCATTTTTAGATCTAATACATATAAAATTAGGTCGCGTACTTTTAATTTACTAAATTTATATATTGTTATTTAAGTTGTTATTAAATATTTATACTAATTTACTCATATAAATATTTATGTGCGCCCTGGTGCACACGGGAACCAAATGGTTCCTTATTTTTTGAATTACCAATTTATCTGAAACGGAGTAGTACAAGAATATATTTTACTATAATGTTGGCGTACTAGTCCAGTTCATATAGTCGGAGTAATTGGGCCAGATTTTTTTCTTCACTTTTTTAACCATATAAAATTTTAATTAAAAAGCTTATCCTTAAGTAATATTTTATATTTATTTTAACCAAGTCTACTTATATTTAAATATAAATAAATTTTTTCTCAAAACCCAATTTATCTGAACTGGACTAGTACTTTTTAATTTGTCTAGAAGAATATATTTTAATATAATTTTTTTAATTTATCTAGAAGAATATATTTTTTTATAATTTTCTAATTTGTCTACTAGTCCAGTTCAAATAATATGTCAGGTTTTGAGAAAAATTTTATTTATATATAAATATAAGTAGAAGTGTTTAAAAGACATATAAAATATTACTTAAGGATAAGGGTTTTAATTAAAAATTTATATGGTTAAAAAAGTGAAGAAAAAGATCTGGCCTGACATATTATTTGAACTGGACTAGTAGAAGAATATATTTTAATATAATTTTTTTAATTTATCTAGAAGAATATATTTTTTTATAATTTTCTAATTTGTATAGAAGAATATAATGAAATTATAATTTTTTAATTTTTATACAAGAATATATTTCATTATATTTTTCTAATTTATCTAGAAGAATATATTTTAATAGATTTTTTTAATTTGTCTAGAAGAATATATTTTATTATAATTTTTTAATTTCTTTAAAAGAATATATTTCAATAGACTTTTCTAATTTTTATACTACTCCGTTTCAAATCAATGACGAACCATTTGGTTCGCGGGAACCTAAAGGTTCCTTCGGTGATTCATTTTTAGATCACACAAATATATATATAAAATTATATTAATTTACTAAATTTATATATTGTTATTTAAGTTTTTATTAAATATTTATACTAATTTACTCATATAAATATTTATGTGCGCCCTGGTGCACACGGGAACCAAATGGTTCCTTATTTTTTGAATTACCAATTTATCTGAAACGGAGTAGTACAAGAATATATTTCATTACGACTCCTTCCCAGATTAATTTATCCAACTTGAAAAAGTTATATCTATTTTTATGGGACTTTTAAAAAAGTTGGATATTTTTATTTGGGACGGAGAAGTATATTTTTCTAATTTATCTAGAAGAATATATTTTAATAGATTTTTTTAATTTTTATACAAGAATATTTTTCATTATATTTTTCTAATTTATCTACTAGTCCAGTTCAGATAATATGTCAGGCCAGATCTTTTTCTTCACTTTTTTAACCATATAAATTTTTAATTAAAAAGCTTATCCTTAAGTATTATTTTATATGTCTTTTAAACAAGTCTACTTATATTTACATATAAATAAAATTTTTCTCAAAACCTGACATATTATTTGAACTGGACTAGTAGAAGAATATATTTCAATAGAATTTTTTAATTTGTCTAGAAGAATATATTTTACTATAATTTTCTAATTTATCTAGAAGGATACTACTCCGTTTCATATCGTGGGACTAATCGGTGATTCATTTTTAGATGACAAAAATATACATATAAAATTATTTTAATTCACTAATTTTATGTATTACTGTATAAGTATTAAATTTATACTTATACCTATTTATTGATATGAAAAATAATTTTTTGAATCACCAATTTATCTGGGACGGAGTAGTAGTACTAGTCCAGTTCAAATAATATGTCAGGTTTTGAGAAAAAATTTATTTATATGTAAATATAAGTAGACGCGTTTAAAATAAATATAAAATATTACTTAAGGATAAGCTTTTTAATTAAAAATTTATATGGTTAAAAAAGTGAAGAAAAAAATCTGGCCCAATTACTCCGACTATATGAACTGGACTAGTATATTTTATTATAATTTTATATTTTCTCTAGAAGAATATATTTCAATAGTAATTTTTAATTTGTCTAGAGAAAATATAAAATTATAATTTTTTAATTTCTTTAGAAGAATTTCTAATTTTTATACAAGAATATATTTCATTATATTTTTCTAATTTGTCTAGAAGAATATATTTTTTTATAATTTTCTAGACAAATTAGAAAAAAATATATTCTTCTAATTTTTATACTAGTCCAGTTCAGATAATATGTCAGGCCAGATCTTTTTCTTCACTTTTTTAACCATATAAATTTTTAATTAAAAAGCTTATCCTTAAGTAATATTTTATATGTCTTTTAAACAAGTCTATTTATATTTACATATAAATAAATTTTTTCTCAAAACCTGACATATTATTTGAACTGGACTAGTAAAAGAATTTCTAATTTTTATACAAGAATATATTTTTTTATAATTTTCTAATTTGTCTAGAATAATATATTTTACTACTAGTCCAGTTCAAATAATATGTCAGGTTTTGAGAAAAAATTTATTTATATGTAAATATTGACGTAATAAGTGTTTAAAATAAATATAAAATATTAATTAAGGATAAGCTTTTTAATTAAAAATTTATATGGTTAAAAAAGTGAAGAAAAAGATCTGGCCCAATTACTCCGACTATATGAACTGGACTAGTATAATTTATCTAGAAGAATTTATTTCAATAGAATTTTTTAATTTTTTTAGAAGAATATAAAAAATTCTATTTTTCTAATTTGTCTAGAAGAATATATTTCATTATAATTTTTTAATTTCTCTAGAAGAATATATAATTTTCTAATTTGTCTAGAAGAATATATTTCAGTATAATGTTGACGTACTACTCCGTTTCAGATCAATGACGAACCAAGAAAATGGAGCCATTCGGTTCGCGGGAACCTTCAGGTTCCTTCGGTAATTCATTTTTACTTCACTCAATTATTCATATAAAATTATTTTAATTAACTATTTTTATATATTAACTTATAAGTAAAGATTTAATGCATTAACTTATATATTCATATAAATATTTATGTGCGCCCTGGTGCACAAAATGGTGGGACTGTTCCTTATTTTTTGAATCACCGATTAGTCCCTGTCCCACACTAATATGAAACGGAGTACTTCTCCGTCCCAAATAAAAAAGAACATTTTTTTTTTAAAGTCATATAAATATAGATATAACTTTTTTAAGTTGGATAAATTAATCTGGGAAGGAGTAGTAGTACTTTTTAATTTATCTAAAAAAATTTATATTTTTTCTAATTTTATACTACTCCGTTTCAAATCAATCGGTGATTCATTTTTAGATCAGACAAATAACAATATATAAATTATTTTAATTCACTAAATTTATATATTGTTATTTAAGTTGTTATTAAATATTTATACGAATTTACTCATATAAATATTTATGTGCGCCCTGGTGCACACGGGAACCAAATGGTTCTTTATTTTTTGAATTACCAATTTATCTGAAACGGAGTAGTACAAGAATATATTTAAATATAATATTTTAATTTTATACAAAAAAATATCTCATTATATTTTTCTAATTTTTTTAATTTTTCTAGAAGTATATTGTCACATATTTTAGCATAATTTTTTAATTTCTTTAGAATATTACTATCTATTGACTTATATTTTTGAATACTTAAAAAAATGAAAATTAAAAAAAAAGTTTTTTAATTTAAATGCTTGTTCAAATTAAAAATATTCATAAATGTTTATATAAATCTTCTTTTTATCAAAATCTTAATAAAGAAGATATTGAAGAATATGTTTTTATTCAGGGATATACAAATGATTTAGAAGAAGATTTACTAAAAACAATTAAATTATTTAATTTTTGTGGTTTAGAAATATATGATTATCCTGAAAACATTGAATTATTATTTTTAACCAAAAAATTTGTTTATGATGAAATAAAAGACATAGAATCATATAAAGAAATATTTGAATTTTTAAGTTTAGGTATAAATTATTATATTAAAACTGATAATTTATCAAAAATTAAAAAATTACACTCTTTAGGTATTGGATTAAAAACTGGAAATATTAAAAATGTATTTGTAAATTCTGATGACAAATTTTTAAATATGTACAACAAAATTAAAAATTTTACAGATAATATGTTAAAAAATTTTAAAGATGCAGATCTTAGCTCTGCTGAATTAGCTGCAAAATTTGGTTTTTTATATATATTAGAATATATTTCTACCAAAAATGAATTAACGACAACAGTATCTTGGTACGCAGCATTAAATGGACATTTAAATTGTTTAAGCTTTTTAGGTGATAAAATAAAATTTGATGAATACACTTTTATATCAGCAATTATAAATAATCAATATGATTGTTATAATAAAATTAAAAATATTAGAACAATTTATAGTTCTTCAAATATAGAAGATTGCGATCTATGTGTAGCTATTATATTATCAAAAAATATAATTTATTTCGATGAATTTTTATTTTCTAATGCTACAGTTAAATATTTTACTGCAGCATTTGGAAATTATATTTTTTTTGAAAAAATTAAATGGAATTTTGGTTCTCGTTTTCGTAGTGTATGTAATTTCGATAAAGCCTTATCTTATGCAATTTATTATAATAATGTTGAATTTATATATTATATATGTTCAGAATATTCATTTTTTTTATCGGAAGATCAAATTGAAATTATCATTAAAAACAAATATAAAAATGTTTTAAAAAAAATATGCCAAAATATCATACCCAATAGTAATATTTTTGCTATTATTGCTAAAACTGGAAATTTAGAATGTTTGAAAGAACTACATGAAAATTTTTTAAAAAGAAATTATCCTTCAGAAACATATATGAATTGGGATCAAAGAACATGTGATAATTTAGTTTTAAGTGGAAATTTAGATTGTGTTAAATATGCTTATGAAAATGGTTGTCCCTTTAGTGATTATACGGCTACTAATGCAGTTTTAACTGGAAATGTGGAATGTTTAGAATATGTACATAAAAATGGAGCAATACTAAACAGTTATTTATGTGAAATTGCATCTAGAAATGGATATTTGGATTGTTTAATATATTTACATAAAAATAATGTTCCATGGAGTTTTTATATGTGTGAATTTGCTGCATGTGAAGGTCAATTTGAATGTTTAAAATATGCACATGAAAATGTGTGTAATTGGAATAAAAATTCAATGTGCTTTTATGCTGCTATAGGAGGAAATTTAAAATGTTTAAAATATGTTTATGAAAATGGATGTCCAATTGAAAACATTAAATCTATTAAGTTAAATTTAGAATGCTTTGAATATGTAAAAGAAATACTAAAGCAGTAAATTATAGAAAAATATTGTTCCAGATTATATTTTAATAAAACATTTTAAATATTATGAATCTATCTAAAAATGATATAAAAAAATTATTCTAATACAGACATCTTGATTTTTAAGAAAAAATTATCTTAATTAAACTAGTACTAAAAATTTTAAAATATTTTATAATTTTTGAATAGAATATTTTCAATTTATCTGAATTAAACTAGTATTAATTTCTGATTCATCTTTATTAATAATTTTATATCCTCTATCTTTATATTTTTCTGATTCTTATTATCGTAAATTGCAACTTTATTAATTATTGAATCTAAATTACTAATATAAAAAAATATCCATCGAAATAATTCTTTAATATACTCCTGGTTTTCAATAAATTTGACAAATTTATCTTTTTTATGTATTAATTGTATTTTATATTCTATACAAAATTCTTTTTTAATAGTCACTTTTTCTGAAAAATATCCATGATAATCATCAATAGTTTCACATTTGCCTATTCTGATTTGAATTAATGACTCTTTTATTTTGTTAATTTGATTATTAAAAAGAATATCAATTTCATACTAGTCCAGTTCATATAGTGGGAATAATTGGGCCAGATCTTTTTATTCACTTTTTAGATCATATAAAATTTTAAGTAAAATCTTTATTTTTAAGTGATTATTTATATTACTTAAAAATAATTAAACATAAATTTAGATATAGTTAATTATTTTTTGAAAACCCAATTTATCTGAACTGGACTAGTAGCAATCAGTAAAATATTCATTACCAATAAATTGTAAAAGAAAGGAACCAAATAAAGCTAATTTATATTTTTTAATAATAATTTTATACCATAATAATTTTATACCATCTACACCAAACTTATTTCTAAATTTATGTTTTTTTAATAAACAATTGTTTTTATTTTGTAAATTCTAAAAAAAAATTAATTCAATTTTAATATACTACTACTCCGTTTCATATCGCGGGACTAATCGGTGATTCATTTTTAGATCTAATACATATAAAATTAGGTCGCCTACTTTTAATTCACTAAATTTATATATTGTTATTTAAGTTTTTATTAAATATTTATACTAATGTACTCATATAAATAAATATTTTTTGAATTACCAATTTATCTGAAACGGAGTAGTAATTATTTTTTCAAACAATTAATTTTTTCAAAAAATAATTATATAAATGTAACTTTTTTTTTAAATTAAATATATGACACAAAACCGAAGAAAAAAAAATGTTTTAACATACTTGACTAGTATGTTTTTATATAATTAGAGTTTTTTACTTTAATTTTTTAAGTATATTTCAGGGAGAATGACTGAAGACAAAAAGTAGGCGCACTTTCTTATTGTAATTTCGTTTTTTTTGAAAAATTTAGAATTTCAGTGAGAGTAAGTTAGAAGTTTTTTCTTCAACTAAAAACAAACTCAAAAAATATTTTAGTGAGAATGAGTAAAGACAAAAAGTTCTTATTGTAATTTCGTTTTTTTGATTTTTTAAAAATTTCTGTGACGATGAGTTAGAACATTTTTTCTTCTCTGAAATTACACTCAAAAAATAGTTCAGTGAGAATGAGTGAAGAAAAAAAGTTCTTATTGTAATTTCGTTTTTTAAATTTCAGTGAAGATGAGTTAGAACATTTTTTCTTATCTGAAATTACACACAAAAAATAGTTCAGTGAGAATGAGTGAAGACAAAATGTTCTTATTGTAATTTCATTTTTCGACCAAAAATAAATTTTGCATAAGAACAAAAAAATCCTTGAACTTTCGTGACAAAATTTTAAGTGATAACCCCTCAAAAAATAAAAGTTCTTATTGTAAATTTATTTTTGAAATTTTTTAAGAAATATTTTTTCATATAAATTAAACTTAATTTTATTTTTTAACTAATTTGACACTTAATAAAAAATGTTTCATAAATATTAAGTGTAATTTATATGAGTACAAAAGTCAAAAATTTTTTTAGTATATAATTTTTTTTGGGTTCTAAAAAAAAAGTTTTTAAAAACTTCTAAAAAATTAAGACAAAAAATAAGTGATAAAATTTACAAATAAAACAGTTCTTGATTACTTAATCAACAAAGTTTTATTTCATATAAAAATACACTTAAAAATTAAAAATTTAAATAAAATTAAAAATTTACACAGAAAAACACAGTTGTCAAAGATTAGGTTAGTATAAATAAAAAATGAATGACCGAAGGAACTAAAAAAATGGAACCTTCAGGTTCGTCATTTATCTGAAAAAGAGTATTATGTAAACTTTAGAAAAAAAATATTTTGTTATGAATTATTTTTGGTTGAGTCTTAGTTCTAAAAACTTTATAAAATTTAGAAGAAATATAAAAAGTAGGCGCACTTTTAGAGAAATATATTTAATTAAAAAAATTTAGAAGACTTTATGAAAAATTTTTCTAACGAAATACTACTCCGTTTCATATCGTGGGACTAATCGGTTTCGTTTTTTCATCACGAATACTTCTCCGTGCCAAATGTAGGCTCAAAAAAGAACATTTTTTTTAAAATCCATATAAAAATAAATATAAACTTTTTAATATGTCAGATAAATTAATCTGGGACGGAGTAGTATAAAATTCATTGACTAATTTTATACTACTCCGTTTCAGATCAATCGGTAATTCATTTTTACTTAACTCAATTATTCATATAAAATTAGGTCGCCTACTTTTAATTAACTAATTTTATATATTAAAAGTAAGGATTTAATACATTAACTTATATATTCATATAAATATTTATTTTTTGAATCACCGATTTATTTGAAACGTAGTAGTATATTATTATTTAAGTTTATTACTTATAATAATTTATTCATATAAGTATTTTGATGTTCACAAAAAACCGAACCTTCAGGTTCTCAATATTTATCTGAAACGGAGCAGTATATATTTTCTAAATTTTTAATAAAGTCTTCTAAATTTTTTTAACCAAATATATTTCTTCTAAATTTTTTATAAAGTCTTCTAATTTTTTTTAACCAAATATATTTCTTCTAAATTTTTTATAAAATCTTCTAATTTTTTTTAACCAAATATATTTCTTCTAAATTTTTTATAAAGTCCTCCAAATTTTTTTTAACCAAATATATTTCTTCTAAATTTTTTATAAAGTCCTCCAAATTTTTTTTAACCAAATATATTTCTTCTAAATTTTTTATAAAGTCTTCTAATTTTTTTTAACCAAATATATTTCTTCTAAATTTTTTATAAAGTCTTCTAAATTTTTTCATAAAGTCTTTTAAATTTTTTATAAAGTAATTTTTTATAAAGTCTTCTAAATTTTTCTAACCAAATATATTTCTTCTAAATTTTTCATAAAGTCTTTTAAATTTTTTTAAGCAAATATATTTCTTCTAAATTTTTTATAAAGTCTTCTAAATTTTTTTAAGCAAATATATTTCTTCTACATTTTTTATAAAGTCTTCTAAATTTTTTTAAGCAAATATATTTCTTCTAAATTTTTTATAAAGTCTTTTAAATTTTTACCCAAATATATTTCTTTTAAATTTTTTATAAAGTCTTCTAATTTTTTTAAGCAAATATATTTCTTCTAAATTTTTTATAAAGTCTTCTAATTTTTTTTTAACCAAATATATTTCTTCTAAATTTTTTAAAGCAAATATATTTCTTCTAAATTTTTTATAAAGTCTTTTAAATTTTTACCCAAATATATTTCTTTTAAATTTTTTATGAAGTCTTTTAAATTTTTTTAACCAAATATATTTCTTTTAAAATTTTTATGAAGTCTTCTAAATTTTTCTAACCAAATATATTTCTTCTAAAATTTTTATAAAGTCTTTTAAATTTTTTACCCAAATATATTTCTTTTAAATTTTTTATAAAGTCTTCTAAATTTTTTACCTAAATATATTTCTTTTAAATTATTTAAACAAATATTTTTCTTCTAAATTTTTTATAAAGTCTTCTAACCAAATATATTTCTTCTAAATTTTTCATAAAGTCTTTTAAATTTTTTTAAGCAAATATATTTCTTCTAAATTTTTCATAAAGTCTTTTAAATTTTTTTAAGCAAATATATTTCTTCTAAATTTTTAATAAATTCTTATAAGCAAATATATTTCTTCTAAATTTTTTATAAAGTCTTCTAAATTTTTCTAACCAAATATATTTCTTCTAAAATTTTTATAAAGTCTTTTAAATTTTTTACCCAAATATATTTCTTCTAATTTTTTTATAAAGTCTTTTAAATTTTTTACCCAAATATATTTCTTCTAATTTTTTTATAAAGTCTTCTAATTTTTTTTAAACACATATATTTCTTCTAAATTTTTTATAAAGTCTTTTAAATTTTTTATAAAGTCTTCTAATTTTTTAACCAAATATATTTCTTCTAAATTTTTTATAAAGTCTTCTAATTTTTTTAACAAAATATATTTCTTCTAAATTTTTTATAAAGTCTTCTAATTTTTTTTTAAAGTCTTCTATTTTTTTTTAACCAAATATATTTCTTCTAAATTTTTTATAAAGTCTTCTAATTTTTTTTTAAAGTCTTCTATTTTTTTTTTTAACCAAATATATTTCTTCTAAATTTTTTATAAAGTCTTCTAAATTTTTCTAACCAAATATATTTCTTCTAAATTTTTCATAAAGTCTTCTAACCAAATATATTTCTTCTAAAATTTTTATAAAGTCTTCTAATTTTTTTTAAGCAAATATATTTCTTCTAAATTTTTTATAAAGCCTTCTAATTTTTTCTACCCAAATATATTTCTTACTAGTCCAGTTCATATAGTGGGACTAATTGAGCCAGATCTTTTTCTTCACTTTTAAAACAATATTAAATTTTAAGTAAAACCTATATTTTTAAGTAAATATTTATATCACTTAAAAATATTTAAACATAAATTTAAACATACTTATTTATGTGCGCCCTGGTGCACACGGGAACCATATTGTGGGACTGTTCCTTTTTTTTTGAAAACCCAATTTTATAGGAATCCTAAAGGATTCTCCTGAACTGGACTAGTATAAATTTTTTATAAAGTCTTCTAAATTTTTATAAAGTCTTGTAAATTTTTCTAAGCAAATATATTTCTTGTAAATTTTTTATAAATTTTTTTACCCAAAAATATTTCTTGTAAAATTTTTATAAATTTTTCTACCCAAATATATTTCTTCTAAATTTTATATAAATTCTTTTAAATTTTTATAAGAATTTATATTTTTTTTAAATTTTTTATAAAGTCTTCTAATTTTTTTTAAGCAAATATATTTCTTCTAAATTTTTTATAAAGTCTTCTAATTTTTTTTAACAAAATATATTTCTTCTAAAATTTTTCATAAAGTCTCCCAATTTTTTATAAGCAAACATATTTGCTTATAAAAATCTAAAGACTATAAAAAATTTCAGCAGCTTAAAAAAAATATTTTTTACTAGTCTTATTCAGATAATGTCTTTCACAGATAATGTACTATATAAGTGTTTAAAAGAAATTATTACTTAATGATAATCTTTTTACTTAAAAATTTATATGGTTTAAAAATTGAAGAAAATATTTGGCTTAATTGATCCTAATATTTGAACTTGACTAGTAAATATTTAATAATTCAATAAAATGATTACTCTGTGTCAAATAAATAGAATCAAATTTTTAATATGTATTTATTTCGAATAAATAATCATTTTTTAGTCATTTTTTTGTAATAAAGTAGTATCAATTTCTAATTCTGATTCATTAATATTAATAATTTTATATCCTCTATCTTTATACTTTTTACAACGGTAATTTTTATTTTTCTGATTCTTATTATCATAAATTGCAACTTTATTAATTATTGAATCTAAATTACTTATATAAAAGTAATGTGCATCAAAATAATTTTTTAATATATCCATGTCACTATTTTCAATAAATTTGTCAAATTTATCTTTTGTATGTATTAATTGTATTTTATATTCTATGCCAAATTCTTTTCTAATAGTAAAATCATAAACTTTTTCTGAAAAATATCCATGATTATCAAAAATAGTTTCACATTTACCTATTCCGATTTGAATTAATGACTCTTTTATTTCATTAATTTGATTATTAAAAAGAATATCAATATCATAGCAGTCATTCATTACTAATAACTTGTAAAAGAAACGAACCAAATAAAGCTAATTTATATTTTTTAATGATTAATAATAATTTTACACCATCTACACCAAACTTATTTAATTTTGAAATAAGTATTTTTTCCAAATTTAAATCACAAATTTTTTTTAATAAACAATTGTTTGTATTTTGTAAATTATAAAAAAAATTAATTCAATTTTAATATACATGTATTTTTTCAAACAATTAAATTTTTTAATACATTTTACACTTTACTTAATTATTTTTTAATAAAATCATATATTGTATGTAAAAAAATAATTATATAAATGTAATTATAACTGTTTTTGTTTAAATTAAATATATGACACAAAACTGAACAAAAAAAATATTTTTTAACATAGTTAAATATTATGTTTTTTTACAATTATTGCTTCTCCGTCCCAGATAAAAAAGAACATTTTTTTATAAACTCATATAAAAATATATATAAATTTTTTAAGTTGGATAAATTAATCTGGGACGGAGTAGTAACTTTTTTTTCTTCACTAAAAAAAATTTTTTAAGTATATTTCAGTGAGAATGAGTGAAGACAAAAAGTAGGCGTACGTTCTTATTGTAATTTCGTTTTTATTTGAAAAATTTAAAATTTCAGTGAGAGTAAGTTAGAAGTTTTTTCTTCAACTAAAAACAAACTCAAAAAATATTTTAGTGAGAATGAGTAAAGACAAAAAGTTCTTATTGTAATTTCGTTTTTTTGATTTTTTAAAAATTTCTGTGACGATGAGTTAGAACATTTTTTCTTCTCTGAAATTACACTCAAAAAATAGTTCAGTGAGAATGAGTGAAGACAAAATGTTCTTATTGTAATTTTGAAAATTTTATTTTTTAAAATTTTAAGTGAGGATAAGTTATAACTTTTTTTTTCACTGAAATTAAACTCAAAATAAAGTTCAGTGAGAATGAGTGGAGTGAAAAAGTTCTTATTGTAATTTTGATTTTCGTCCAAAAATAAAATTTGCATAAGAAGAAAAAAATCCTTGAACTTTTGTGACAAAATTTTAAGTGATAACCACTCAAAAAATAAAAGTTCTTATTGTAAATTTATTTTTGAAATTTTTTAAAAAATATTTTTTTCATATAAATTAAACTTAATATTTTTTATATTAACCCATTTATCACTTAATTAAAAATATTTAATAAATATTAAGTACTACTCCATTGCAGGAGGATCCTCGTGATCCCTGTGAAATTGAGTTTTCAATAAAAAGTAGGTGGACTTTAACTGATAATTAATCGTAAATAAAATGTTTTATTTTTTATAAAAATATTGTTTGGAAATAATATTTTTTAATTTTGTCTTATATTTTATAAAAATTTGATGAAAAATCAATTCATTTGCAATGGAGTAGTACAATTTATATGAGTATAAACTTTAAAAAAATTTAATATGTGATTTTTTTTGGTTTTTAGAAAAAAGTTTTAAAAAAAAGTCAAAAAAATTAAGAGAAAAAATGAGTGATAAAATTTAGAAAAAAATCAGTTCTTGATTACTTTTTTTCATATAAAAATACACTTAAAAATTAAAATTGTAATAAAATTAAAAATTTACACAGAAAAACACAGTTGGGTTAGTATAAATAAAAAAATGAATGACCGAAGGAACCAAGAAAATGTGAGCTTCACGTTCGTCATTTATCTGAAAAAGAGTACAACTCCGTTTCAAATCAATCGGTGATTCATTTTTAGATCACACAAATATACATATAAAATTATTTTAATTCACTAATTTTATATATTGTTATTTAAGTTGTTATTAAATATTTATACTAATTTACTCATATAAATATTTATTTTTTGAATTACCAATTTATCTGAAACGGAGTAGTACAACTCCATCCCAGGTTAATTTATCTGACACATTGAAAAAGTTATATGCATTTTTATATAGATTTATATAAAAATGCATATAACTTTTTTGAGCCTACATTTGGGACACAGAAGTATTAGGTAAACTTTAGAAAAAAAAATTTTATCATAAATTATTTTTGGTTGAGTCTTATTTATAAAATTTAGAAGAAATATAAAAAGTAGTCCCACTTTTAGATAAATATATTTAATTAAAAAAATTTAGAAGACTATTAAAAATTTAGAAGAAATATAAAAATTTAGAAAAAATATAAAAATTTATAAAAATTTAGAAGACTTTATAAAAAATTTAGAATAAATATACTACTCAGTTTCATATCGTGTGACTAATCCGTGATTCTTTTTTTCATCAGGAATATAAAATTAGTCAATGAATTTTATATATTATTATTTAAGTCTATTACTTATACTTATTCATATAAGTATTTTGATGTATACCAAGAGCCGAACCTTTAGGTTTGATATTTTTAAAAAACCATATTAAAGTACATATAACTTTTTCAACTTGGATAGTTCAACAAAATATTATCTGTGACTGAGTCGTATTATATTTCTTCTAAATTTTTAATAAAGTCTTTTAAATTTTTTTTAAGCAAATATATTTCTTCTAAAATTTTTATAAAGTCTTTTAAATTTTTTTAAGTAAATATATTTCTTCTAAAATTTTTATAAAGTCTTTTAAATTTTTTTTAAGTAAATATATTTCTTCTAAATTTTTTATAAACTCTTCTAAATTTTTCTACACAAATATATTTCTTCTAAATTTTTTATAAAGTCTTTTAAATTTTTTTAAGCAAATATATTTCTTCTAAATTTTTTATAAACTCTTCTAAATTTTTCTACACAAATATATTTCTTCTAAATTTTTTATAAAGTCTTTTAAATTTTTTTAAGCAAATATATTTCTTCTAAATTTTTTATAAAGTCTTCTAAATTTTTCTACACAAATATATTTCTTTTAAATTTTTTCTACACAAATATATTTTTTTTAAATTTTTTATAAAGTTTTCTAATTTTTTAAGCACATATATTTCTTCTAAATTTTTTATAAAGTCTTCTAAAATTTTTAAGTAAATATATTTCTTCTAAAATTTTTATAAAGTCTTTTAAATTTTTTAAGCACATATATTTCTTCTAAATTTTTTATAAAGTCTTTTAAATTTTTTATAAAGTCTTCTAAATTTTTTTAAGTAAATATATTTCTTCTAAAATTTTTATAAAGTCTTCTAAATTTTTTTAAGCAAATATATTTCTTCTAAATTTTTTATAAACTCTTCTACCCAAGTATATTTTTTCTAAATTTTTAATAAAGTTAAGTCTTATACATTTTTCTAACCAAGTATTTTTTTCTAAATTTTTTATAAAGTTAAGTCTTCTAAATTTTAGAAGAAATATATTTGCTTAAAAAAATTTAGAAGAATTTATAAAAATTTTAAAAGAAATATATTTACTTAAAAATTTAGAAGACTTTATAAAAATTTTAGAAGAAATATATTTACTTAAAAAAATTTAGAAGACTTTATAAAAAATTTAGAAGAAATATATTTGCTTATAAAAAAATTAGAAGAATTTATAAAAATTTTAAAAGAAATATATTTACTTAAAAAAATTTAGAAGACTTTATAAAAAATTTTAGAAGAAATATATTTGCTTAAAAAATTTAAAAGACTTTATAAAAATTTTAGAAGAAATATATTTGTGTAGAAGACTTTATAAAAATTTTAGAAAAAATATATTTACTTAATAGTTCATTTCAGATCAATTTAGACTTCATTTTTTAGTCACTTATTTATTTACTAGTCCAGTTCAGATAAATTGTTTTTTTTTTCAAAAAAAATTAAGTAATATAAATAAAAACTTAAAAATCTTACTTAAATTTTTATATGGACTAAAAAGTAAATAAAAAGACCTGGCCCAATTACTCCGACTATATGAACTGGACTAGTACATAAAATTTTATGAGTATATATTTATTAATCAGACTTAAATATTCATACAAATATTTATGTACACCTTGGTGTACACTGGAACCAAATGATTCCTTTTATAATGAAGTCTAAATTTATTTGAAATGGACTAGTAGAAAAATTTAGAAGAAATATATTTGCCTAAAAAAATTTAAAAGACTTTATAAAAAATTTAGAAAAAATATATTTGCCTAAAAAATTTTAAAAGACTTTATAAAAAATTTAGAAGAAATATATTTGCCTAAAAAAATTTAAAAGACTTTATAAAAAATTTAGAAAAAATATATTTGCTTAGAAGAATATAAAAAAAAATTTTAGAAGAAATATATTTGGTTAGAAGAATATAAAAAAAATTTTAGAAGAAATATATTTGCTTAAAAAAATTTAGAAGACCTTATAAAAAATTTAGAAGAAATATATTTGCTTAAAAAAATTTAGAAGACTTTATAAAAAATTTAGAAGAAATATATTTGGTTAGAAAAATCTAAAGAGTATAAAAAATTTCAGCAGCTTAAAAAAAATATTTTTTTACTATTCTGATCCAGATAATGTCTTTTATAGATAATGTACTACTCGTCAATTTTTCAAAAATAATTTGAATTAAATAAAATTATTTTTGAATTTAATAAAATGATTACTTTAAGTATAATAGGTAGCAGTGGAAATAATGGTAAAATGAATATTTTTTCTGAAGAAAATTTTCAAGAAATGATGCATAAAATTGAAAATATTGTTGGTGATGAATGGAAAAATGTAACATTAGTTTCTGGAGGTTCATCAGGTGCTGATCATCTTGCAGTTAAACTTACAATTAAACACAAATGCAAGTTAAATTTACATTTACCATGTCATTTCAAAACCACACATCAAAAATTTGATGAAAAAAATAATTATGGCAAGTTATTAAACGATTTACATTTTCAGTTTAGTGAAAAAATTAATTCTAATACATTAGAAGAATTAGATTATGTTATACAATTATCATCAACTAATATTTTTATTTATAAAGGATTTTTACAAAGAAATGTCCCCGTTTCACAATCAGATGGAATGATAGCATTTACTGATTCTGGAAAAAATACACCAGGAAAAGGAGGTACATTTCATACATGGAATTTATGTAAATCTGAAAATAAAATTCATATAAATATTTAAGTTCAAATAAATATTTATCTAAAAAAAATTATTCAAATTAATATTTAAATAATTCTAAAAAGTTTATAAAAATTTATGAGAAATATATTTAGTTATAAAAAAAATCTGGAGGGTTTATAAAATTTTAGAAGAAATATATTTGGTTATAAAAAATTTAAAATAGTTTATAAAATTTTACTACTCCGTTTCAAATCAATTGGTGATTCATTTTTAGATCACTCATTTATTAATATAAAATTATTTTTATTCACTAATTTTATATTATTACATATTTGATACTTATACTTATTTATTCATATAAATATTTATTTTTATGATCACTAATTTATTTGAAACGAAGTAATATAAGAAATATATTCGCTTATAAAAAATTCTAAAGAGTTTATAAAAAGTAGCTTCACTTTAAAGAAAATTAAAAAAAATATTATTACTTTTTTATTTACATAGATAAATATTTAATTTCTATATCTTCTGAATAATTCTGCAATTGATTTTTCAACATAATATATTCATATTTAACAGTATCATCAATACACACAAGAGGTTCTTCAAAATTATAATTTATAAAATAATCTAAATATTTAACAATACTATTGTATTCTTTCTTAGATATTCTTATAACAATGTAACCAGATAAAATTGCAAAATAATTTTTAATTCTATCTATTTCTTGCTTAGATAAGAAATCTTCTTCATCTTTATGCCAAGTGCATTGATTAAAGTGTTGTTCACCATCATATTCTAATATGAAATTTCGGTTATTATATATAAATTTAAAATCAAATCTTCTATTTGTAATATAATTGTCTAGAGCTGTTTCACATTGATAATTTATATTATTATTATCAAGATATTGTCTACATAAATTTGCACCTTTTGATTCTGATCTCATGTTATTACAATTTGGACATGTTCTGGGATCTGAAGGACTATTTCTATGATAGATATTATCTTTCCAGATAGTTGAACAATCAATGCATTTCCAATTTATAACTTTATCAGATCCATATGAAATTTTCCATGGATCTATATCTGGATTTAATTCTTGAATAAATTCTTTAGCTAATAATTCATTTTGCATGAATGATATACAATCACATTTTTGATGACTTCCATTACAAAAAGGACAACCACAACTTTGTGGCCCTGTTCTTCTACTGACACGTCCTTTCCAAATGTGTTTATTACAAGTTTTATGTTCTGAACATCTCCACCAAATATCAATATTATTACCTTTTGAAATTTTCCAAGGATCTAAATCTGGATTTAATGTCTGATCAAATTCTTCAAATAATTTTGGTATATTCATAAAAGACATACATTTACATGTTTTAGAACTACCACCTTTACACCATGGACATCTACTTCCTTTACCAACAACATTGGAAACATATCCTTCCCATATATGTTCTTTACAAGTTTTGTGATCCAAACATTTCCATGTTAATTGTTTATGAGAACTAATAGATATTGCATAAGGATCTATATCTGAATTTAATTCTTGACAAAATAATTCTGGAATACCTTCAACTGTCATCATAGAATTACATTTACATACTTTTTTATTTGTGCACCAAGGACATCCATTTCTAGAATTTGGTGCAGCTTCCCATATATGCATTTCACAAGTATTATGTTTTGTACACCTCCACCATATCTTATCATTAGACCCTTTTGCAATTTTTTTAGGATCTAATCCAATGTTCAAATCATATGCAAACTCTTTAATCCAAATTTCATCTGAAAATATTGAATTAGAATGTTCGCAAGGAATAGGTTGATGAATAGTACAATAAGGACATAAAGAATTTTTTTTAATTAAAATTCTTTTTATACTTGTTTGATATTCATGACAACCACATGGATTTATAGGACATAACCACCATATTATTTTACTACTACCACAAGTAAGTTTATCAATATTTAAACAAACATTTTTAGTAGGATGTATTTGTATAAAAATATCAGGTCTTTTATCTTTTAATAAGTTTGAAGTTATAATTTCTTCAGGTATATTATTAACTGATACTGAAGATATTGTTAGATTTGCAAAAGAATTATCCATTTTATTTTTTTAAAAGTTAAAAATAAAATTCATTTGTATTTAATAAGACTTTGTCCCAGATAATATTTCAACACATTTTTTCTATATGTATATTTAAGTGATCTAAAAAAAATGCGTTGATATATTATTTAGGAAAGAGTGTTAATATGAAAAAAGTAATAAACAGTTTTATATTATTTAAAAAATGAAGAAAAATCTTTAAATCAATTAGTTACAAGGTTCTCAAAATATATGAACTGGGACAATATTCAAATTAATATTTTTGTAACAAAATATTTTATAGAAGAATAAATTTACAAATTATTTTATATTTTTTCAGAACATATATTCTTATATAACTGAGAATTTTCAATCCATTTGATTACTTTTATTCTACTAAATTTTTTATTTTTGTTAACATCAATATTAGTTCAGTTCAGAAAAATGTATGTATAAATTAACTTATAAATCAGACTTAAAAATTTATATCTTTTAAAAAAATAATTATTTTTCATTTTGAATTTGACTAGTAAAAAATGAAAAATAAAAAATTTTCATTAAAAAAAAAACTAATATGATTCAAGAACAAATATTTGAGTGTGAAAAAAAAGAATTAAGACAAAAACTTGAAGAACTTTTAAACTTTCCTAGAGACTTAGATCTAGATGATTTAGATAAAGAAGACCTTAAATTAATAATTTATGATTGTATAGATGTCAGAACCTCAATGTACGGTTTCATTCGATGCCTTAAAAACGAGGATAAAGATGAGTTTATTTCTCAGTGGGTATCATGTGTAATGATGTATTATTTTCCAAGTATTGAAAAAGCTGCTATTTCATTAACAACAGGAAAAATAGAAATTTTTATGTGGGAAAAAGTAATGAGTAAATGTAAATTTCAAAACAGATATTTTGTTTTTAGAAAAACTTATATGGGTGAGAATTCAATGTTCCCCAGTTACAAGCCAAATCTTGTAAAAGGTAAGAGAGATGCACCGATAAGGGTTTTCGGTAAAGTCGATAAATTCCCACATATTAATATTCTTGTTGATGATAATACAATCTCTTCAAATGTTAAGATAAATCTATCCAATTGGACAAATAATTCTGTGGGGTTTTTATGGACTGAATTTTTGAAATGAAGAAGAGAAATTAAATACTTGTGGTGTCCAAGAGAAACCGGATTGTTCTTTATAAAATTTTCATAAAATATTTATTTATATTTATATACAAATAAATTCGGTTATAAAAAAATCTAAAAAGTTTAGAAAATATATATTTCATTAAAAAATCTAGAAGAAATTTAAAAAGTTTAGAAGAAATATTGTTCCACATGTACGAAAACATGTTACTACTCCGTCCCAGATAAATTTATCCAACTTAAAAAATTTATATATATTTTTATATGAGTTTATAAAAAAATGTTCTTTTTTATCTGGGACGGAGAAGTATAAAATTCTAAATTGGGCGTTCTCCTCCTACAATTTATATTTAATTTTGTATCTGGGACAGTTTATCTTGTACAGTATATATTTTATTTTTTCCTATCCCGATTCACTATGATATTCATAATAATCAAAAGACACATTTCCTTTAAAAGTTTCTTTTGGTTCACTTCCATAAATACAACAATATTGTGAATTTTGAAGAAAATTAAGGGCATATTCTGTATTTTCAAAAACAATTATTCCTGAATCTGATTTATTTATAATATTTAAAATATCTTCAACATAATTTTCAATAGGTAATTCTTTCCAAAAATAAATTCCAGCTTTCATATTTTCATTTTTAAAACTATGGTCATAAATAAATACAGGTTTATAATAATTTATATCTTTTTTAGAAGAAGGTATATTTTTTCTTTCGAATTTATTTTTAATTGGATTGATTTTTTTTAATTCTTTTAGAGAATAAAATTTTACATCATCATGAAAATTTAATATATTAATCATATCAAAGGTATAACCTGTTTTATAAACTGAATAATCTACACACGCACAATCTTCTAAAAAATGAATTAATTTTGAACTTAAAATATTTTTGTAATCTTCTAAAATAATATTTTTATATTTAATTAGTACTTTATTAACTTTTAAATCTTCATCATTAATTTTATTATCAAAAGCATAAATATAAATTTCAAGTGGATATATTTTTAACATCCAAAATTTACTTATTTGTAAAACTTTTTCAAAATCTTTAAAACTATTTATTTTTACTTCTTGAATAATTTTCAATTCTAATTTTTCAGGTAAATCACTATTTAAACCTTCATTTTCCAAAAAAGTTTTAAATAATTCACCTTCTTGTAACCATTTAGGTACTTCGTAAAGTTTCATTTGAAAAAAGTAAAAAATAAAATAAAAATCATTTTTTTAATAGTCTAGTTTATATAGTAATTACACCTAAAGCTTTTTTGTAACTAATTGATCAAGAGATTTTCATTCAAGTTAAAAAATATACTTCTCCGTCCCAAATGTAGTCTCAAAAAAGAACAATTTTTTTAAAAGTCATATAAATATACATATAACTTTTTCAATGTGTCAGATAAATTAATCTGGGACTGAGTAGTACTTGAAATATTTCCGGATCGATTTAATTTTATATTTTCAATTCATGTCAAATTAATTTTTAATCAGACTCATATATTCTCAATAAATTCATTCCTTTTCCAAAAAAATATGGATCTGTTTCTTTTAACTTTCTATTAAAATATTCTCTTTTCCATTGACTGAGATTTTTTACATTATCAACAAAATACTTCAAACACTTTTGATATTCTTTATTTTCTATTTTTTTAATTGCACTACTAATATATAAATTTTTAAATTCTACACCTCTTTCATGTAAATATTTAAAAAAAATATATTTTCCTTTCCTCATACAATAATTAAATAATTCTTTAAATCTGTTAATTTCTCCATTTTCATACATTTCAGGAAAATATATTTTTTCATATCTTATTATTAATTCAAAACCTTCTATATTTTCTTTTTTAATACAGTATATAAGAAATATTGTAAGACTATTATTTTTAAACTTTTCATATCTTTTAAATAATTGATCTATATAAATAAGAGAATTTTTTTTTAACAACTTATTAAAAATTATATAAAATTTAATTCTAATAACATCTTTTGTAGCTTTTTTTACAGATTGAATATTTGAATTTAAATATTTTTCTACTTTTTCAAAACTTATCAAATATTTTTTAATTTTTTTCCAAATTAAATAGAAAAAACAAATTGGTAGTTTATCAACATTCCAAAAATCTAAGGTTTGTCCGAATTTATTGATATTTTGTTCATCAATTGGGCAAATATGTAAAATAAATATTTTCTCTTCGGATTCTGAATCTAAATTTCTATAAAATTGTGATTTTTTTAAATAAGAATATTTAGGTTCTTCTAATAAATTTAATTCTATTTCCATTTTTATATTTTAGAAAATTAATTATATATTTTTCAAATTTTCTAAAAAAATATTTTCAAATTTATTTTTATACTACTCCGTTTCAGATCAATGACGAACCAAGAAAATGGAACCAAGAAAATGGAACCAAGAAAATGGAACCAAGAAAATGGAACCAAGAAAATGGAACCAAGAAAATGGAACCAAGAAAATGGAACCAAGAAAATGGAACCATTAGGTAATTCATTTTTAGATTACTCATTTATTTATATAAAATTTTTATTATTTAGTACTACTCGGTTTCATATCGTGGGACGAACCAAGAAAATGGAGCCATTCAGTGATTCATTGATCTGAAACGGATTAGTATACATTTAATACTTATTACGTCAATTTATGAATATAAAAATTTATGTGCCCCTGGTGCACACGGGAACAGTCCCACCAATATGTCGCCATTTTCTTGGGTTCCTTATTTATTGAGTAGTTCTCCGTCCCAGATAAAAAAGAACATTTTTTTATAAACTGATATAAAAATATATATAAATTTTTTAAGTTGGATAAATTAATCTGGGACGGAGTAGTAGTAATAAATATAATTAAAGTTAATTATATTTTGTAAAATGAACTAGACAAAATATTTTAATTAACTTTTATTCTTAATAAATCTATTCCTCTTTCAATAAAAAAAGCATCTGTTTTTTTTAATTGTGTATTAAGATATTCAATTGTTTCTTTTTTACTAGTATTTTTTATATTTTTAACAAAATATTTTAAACATTTTTGATAATTTTTATCTTTAATTTTTTTTATTGCAAATTCAAAGCAATTGTTATTAATCTTAAAATTAACACCTTTTTCATAAAAATATTTTAAAAATATGTATTTTCCTTTTTTTAAAGACCATCTAGCTATCATTTCAAATCTTTTATTTTCACCTTTTTCATACATTTCAGGAAAATGTATTTTTTCATGTTTTACTATTATTTCAAAACCTTTTATATTTTCTGTTATAATGGAAGATAAAAAATATTTTGTAAAATACGTGTCAGAGTTTATATATGTTTCAAAAAATTGATCTATAAATATAAGGGAATTTTTTTCTAAAAGATAATGTAGAATTTTTATAAAATAAAGTTTAAATAAATTATTTGTAAAATACGTGTCAGAGTTTATATATGTTTCAAAAAATTGATCTATATCTATAAATATAGGGGAATTTTTTTCTAGAAAATCTTCTAGAATTTTTATAAAATAAAGTTTAAATAAATTATTTGTAGCTTTTTTTACAGATTGAATACTTGAATTTAAATATTTTTGAAGTTGTTTACAATCTTTAATTTTATTCCAAATTAAATTTAAAAAAGACATTGATAAAGTATCAAGATCGAAAAAGTTCAATGAATTTGCAAAAGTTTTAATAATTTGTTCATCAACATTCCAAAAATCTAATGTATTCCCAAAATTTTCGGGATCTTGTTCATCAATAGGACAGATATGTAAAATAAATATTTTCTCTTTACAATTTAAATCTAAATTTCTATAAAATTCTGAATTTTTTAAATATGAATATTTAGGGTCTTCTAATAAATTTAATTCTATTTCCATTTTTTTTCTAAAATTAATTATATATTTTTTTCAAATTTTTACACAATTAATTTCATTATAAAATTTGTGATAAAAAATTCTATAAAAATTTAGAAAAAAATAAATAAACAATTTATGTGAACTGTATTATTTTATTAAAATTTATTGGTCCAAAAAAATCTTTAGTTTCTAGATAAATTGGGTTTTCAATAAAAAATTATAAATTTGTGTAAATATATTGTATATAACTTAAAAAAATTTTATATAAATAAATAAGTAAAAAATGTCTGACTAGTACAAAAATATATTGTGTTATAAAAATTTACAAAAATATATTCTGTTATAAAAATTCTAAAGAAATATATTGTGTTATAAAAATTCTAATGAAATATATTGTGTTATAAAAATTCTAATGAAATATATTGTGTTATAAAAATTCTAATTAAATATATTGTGTTATAAAAATCTAATGAAATATATTCTGTTATAAAAATTCTAATGAAATATATTGTGTTATAAAAATTCTAATGAAATATATTATGTTATAAAAATTCTAAGGAAATATATTATCTTATAAAAAATTTACAAAAATATATTCTCTTATAAAAAATTTAGTAAAATATATTGTGTTATAAAAATTTACAAAAATATATTGTGTTATAAAAATTTAGTAAAATATATTCTGTTACAAAAATCTATAAAAATATATTCTGTTATAAAAATTCTAAGGAAATATATTATGTTATAAAAAATTTAGAAAAATATATTCTGTTATAAAAATCTAATGAAATATATTTTGTTATAAAAAATTTAGAAAAATATATTCTGTTATAAAAATCTAATGAAATATATTTTGTTACAAAAATCTATAAAAATATATTCTGTTATACTAGTCCAGTTCAGATAAATTGGGTTTTCAAAAAAAAGGAACCATTTGGTTCCCGTGTGCACCAGGGCGCACATAAATAAGTATATGTAAATTTATGTTTAAATATTTTTAAGTGATATAAATATTTACTTAAAAATATAGGTTTTACTTAAAATTTAATATTGTTTTAAAAGTGAAGAAAAAGATCTGGCCCAATTTATTTGAACTGGACTAGTAAAAATTTTAAGGAAATATATTCTCTTATAAAAAATCTATAAAAATATATTCTGTTATAAAAATTTTAAGGAAATATATTCTCTTATAAAAAATTTAGAAAAATATATTCTGTTATAAAAATTCTAATGAAATATATTCTCTTATAAAAAATTTAGAAAAATATATTCTGTTATAAAAATTCTAATGAAATATATTCTCTTATAAAAAATTTAGAAAAATATATTGTGTTATAAAAATTCTAAAGAAATATATTATGTTATAAAAATTTAGTACTTCTCCGTCTCAAATAAAAAAGAACATTTTTTTCATTAATCACTTAAATATAAATATAAATTTTTTAAGTTGGATAAATTAATCTGGGACTGAGTAGTAAAATATATTGTGTTATAAAAATCTATAAAAATATATTCTGTTATAAAAATTCTAAGGAAATATATTCTCTTATAAAAAATTTACAAAAATATATTTATGTTATAAAAATTTAGAAAAATGTACTACTCCGTCCCAGATAATATGTCAATCCAATCTGTCAAAAAAGTTATATGTATATTTATATGCCTTTTTAAAAATTTTTTCTTTTTTGAGCCTACATTTGGGACGGAGATGTATTCTGTTATAAAAAATCTAATGAAATGTATTCTGTTATAAAAATTTAGAAAAATATATTCTGTTATAAAAATTTAATGAAATATATTCTTTTATAAAAATCTATAATTCTGTTATAAAAATTTAGAAAAATATATTATGTTACAAAAATCTAATGAAATATATTGTCTTATAAAAATTTAATGAAATATATTCTGTTATAAAAATCTATAATTCTGTCATAAAAATTTAGAAAAATATATTATGTTACAAAAATCTAATGAAATATATTGTCTTATAAAAATTTAATGAAATATATTCTGTTATAAAAATCTATAATTCTGTTATAAAAATTTAGAAAAATATATTCTGTTATAAAATATATTTTTTGTTGTTTTTTTTTAATCCTATTCAACTTTTATTAAACTCAATTTTTCTACTATTGTATCTAAATATTTTTTTTCAAATTCTGTTTCATATTCCAAATTTTCAACATAATAATTTAAACATTTTTGATATTCTGGATTTTCGAATTTTTCAATTGCTTTATGAATAAAATTAAATTTATAACGTAAACTAACACCTTTTTCATGAAAATATTTTAGGCATTTAAATTTACCTTCTTTGATAGATATTTCTAATAATATATTTAATCTATTTTCATAAATTTCCGGATAATTAATTTTTTCTTTGTTAATTAAAAAATTTATAGCTTCTACATTATCTTTTTTAATAAAAAATATTATTAAACTTTGAAAAAGACCTTTTTGAACTTTAAATTTCTCAAAAATTATTTCTAAAATATGAAAAAAATTAAGATTTATAATTTTTTTTATAAAATAAAAAATATCTTTATTTATAATAGAATATGTTGTATCTCTGACTGAATCAATATTTGAATTTAAAAAATATTCAATACTTTTTACGTCCCTTTTAATTTTTTTTGAAATAAGTTGAAAAAAACAAGAAGGTATTTTATTAAGACACCAAAAATCAATTGTTTTTCCAAATGTATCAATATTTTTTTCATCTATAGGACAGATATATAAAATAAATATTTTCTCTTTACAATTTAAATCTAAATTTTTATAAAAATCTGAATCTTTTAAATATTTATATTTAGGTTTTTCTAATAAATTTAAGTCTATTTCCATTTTTATATTTTACACAAAAATTTATTTTATTTTCAATTTTTTCAATAGCATACTTAAAGATTCTACCATTAGATAATCAATTTTTTAATATTTCAGGGTTTCAAAAAAAATTATTTAAGTACTACTCGGTTTCAAATCAATGACGAACCATTTGGTTCGCGGGAACCTCCTTCGGTGATTCATTTTTATTTTTATATCACTCATTTATTCATATAAAATTATTTTGATTCACTAATTTTATATATTGTTATTTAAGTTTTTATTAAATATTTATGTGCGTCCTGGTGCACACGGGAACCATTTGGTTCCTTATTTTTTGAATCACCAATTTATTTATATGTAAATATAACTAAAAGTGTTTAAAAGACATACTACTCCTTTTCAGATCAATTGGTAACTCATTTTTACTTCACACAATTATTCATATAAAATTATTTTAATTAACTTATAAAATTAATGAATTAAAATTGATCTGAAACGGAGTAGTATTAAAGTTCAGATAAATGAGGTCAAAAAATCTGTACTAGTCCAAAAGATTTCTGATTTTCCTTTACATATCTTAAATAATTATAATGTATATAAAAAATTTAAAAGAAAAAATCTCAAATACTGACATATTATCTTAACTGAAGGTATATCACGAACTAGGTATAACTTAAAAAAAAATTTCTTTATTACATACTACTCCGTTTCAGATAAATAGGTAATTGGAAAAATAAATTTTTATATGAATAATTTGACTTAATAGATATTAAATCTTTACTTATAAGATAATATATAAAATTAGGTCGCCTAATTTTAATTCAGTAATTTTATGTATTAATATTTAAGCTTATATTTAATACTTATACTTATTCATCAATATATAAAAATTTAAGAAAAAAATATTTTTATATGAATAATTGAGTGATGAAAAAATGAATAACCGAAGGAACCTTTAGGTTCCCGCGAACCAAATGGTTCGTCATTTATTTGAAACGGAGTAGTAGTAAATTTTAATATAATCAAGAAAAAATATCTTTACTAGCCCATTTCAAATCCACAGGAACCTGAAGGTTCTATAATATGTCAGGACTTTATAAAATAAGGAACCCAAGAAAATGGTGGCATATTGGTAGGACGGGTCCTGTATGCATCTCGGTGCACATCAAAATATTTATATGAATAAATCAAAGATAAAAAAACGAAGTCCAGATTTATATGGATCACACGAATCCTCATGAAATTAACTAGTCGTAAATAATAAAATTTTAATATGAATAAATAAGAGATAAAAATTGAAGTCAATATACTGGGACTAATTGATCCAGATTTTTTTCTTCACTTTTTAAACCATATAACATTTATAATTACATATTGAGATAATAATTTTTCTCAAAACCTGACATAATTATAGGAGTTCGGATCTTCCAGTTCGGATCTTCCAGTTCGGATCTTCCAGTTCGGATCTTCCAGTTCGGATCTTCCAGTTCGGATCTTCCAGTTCGGATCTTCCAGTTCGGATCTTCCAGTTCGGATCTTCCAGTTCGGATCTTCCTCATGAACTGGAGAACCTGAAGGTTCCGCTTGACTAGTACAAATTAATTATTATTTAGTCACAGATAATTTTTTAAAAAAATTTGAATTAAAAGAAAAAATTCCAGAAATTAAAAAAATTACAAAAATGACAAAAAATTTTTATAACAACAAAGAGGAAATTACTAACGAAAATATTAAACAAGCACTTCAATTATGGACTACAAATAAAGAGAGATGTATTAAAGTTTATGGGCACCCTTTAAACTGGAACCTTAATAAAATTGAATATAGTTCAGATGAACTACTTGATGATTTATATGTAAGATTTTAATAAAGATAAAAATAATTATTCTTCAATCTTAATTTTTTATAAAAAAGTTTATAAAAAATATTACTACAACTCCTTCCCAGATAATATTTTGTTTAACTATCTAATCTGTCAAAAAATTTATATGCATTTTTATATAGCTTTATAAAAAAATGTTCTTTTTTGAGACTACATTTGGGACGGAGTAGTATCTAGGATGGAATTTAATTAATATTGTATTTAATTAAAGACCTAAAACTTGTACTGATTCTTCCGATAAATTAAGTTTATCTTTTATTTTACTACTCCGTTTCAGATCAATCGGTAATTCATTTTTACTTCACTCAATTATTCATATAAAATTATTTTAATTCACTAATTTTATATATTACTGTATAAGTATTAAATGTATACTTATACTTATTCATTAATATAAATTTTTATTTTTTGAAACACCGATTTATTTGAAACGGAGTAGTATAAAATTTAAAATAAAAAATGTCAAACCCTGAAATATTATTTGAACTAGAGAACCTGAAAGGAATATTAATGATTTTTTAGGTTTTTCTTTTTAGTTGATAAATATTTATATTAATAATTAAGTATAAGATAATATGATTTTATATGAATAAATGATTATTCATATCAGAGTAGTAAGATTTTAATAAAACGTAAAAATAATTATTCTTTAATCGGTGATTTATGTTTCTTCGGTTATTTATTTATTTTTCACCTTATTAATTTTCTTTAACTACATCAAAATAATATTTCCAACATTTTTGATAATCTAAGCTTCTATATTTTAAATTTTCTCTATCTGAATAAAAGAAATATTGTTTTGCTTTTAAATCAACTCCTATTCCGTGAAAATATTTTAATGAATTTAATTTTAAAAGACTTACAGAAAGACTTAATAATACATCTAATCTATCACCCTTCTTATAAATTTCAGGAATATATATTTTTTCATATTTAATTAAAAAATCAATACCTTTTATATTTTCTTGTTTAATACAAAATCTTATTAAAAAATAAAAATGACTTTTTTGAAGTATATTTTTAAACTTTTCAAAAATTATTTCTAAGATATGAAACAAATTTAGATTTACTAGTTTTTTCATAAAAAAAAGAATATCTTTATATATTAATTTGTTTGTTGTTATTTTTAAAGATTCAATATTTGATTCTAAAAAAGAATAAATGATTTTAACATCTCTTCTAATTTTTTTATTGACAAGTTCGAAAAAACTACTTGGATAACTATCAAGACACCAAAAATCTATTGTTTTTGCAAATAAATCAATATTTGTTTCATCAATTGGACAAATATATAGAATAAAAATTTTCTCAGTGGAAGATAAATCTAAATTTTTATAGAAATCTGATTTTTTTAAATATGAATATTTAGGATGATCTAATAATTCTAGATTTATTTCCATTTTATATTTTTTATAAAATGTTTTATTTTTTCAATTTTTTAAAAGTTTACTAGTCCATTTCAAATACTACTCTGTCCGAAATTATTTTTCTCATCTTTAAATGTTTTTATTACAATTTGAGTGGTTTAAGAAAAAGTTAGGAAAATTAAAATGGGACGGAGTTAGTAGGTTCAATCTGGATTTCATTATAAAAGGAACCATATTGGTGGGACTGTTCCCGTGTGCACCAGGGCGCACATAAATATTTGTATGAATATTTAAGTGTCAGTAATAAATATATACTTCTATGTCCCAAATAAATTAGTGTGGACCTATCCAACTTTTTAAAAAGTGACATAAAAATACATGTAACTTTTTCAATCTGTCAGATAAATTAATCTGGGACGGAGCCTTACTATTCCAAATTGATCTGAAATCGACTAGTATCTGATTTATATTTATTTAATTGAAATTTTTTTTTTCAGAATTTATGTTATTTATTTTTAAATAATATTTGAATAGAAAAAAATTTTTTATTAAATAATAAAATGTCAGTTATTTTAAAACTCAATATACTAAAACAGGAAGAAATAGATATAATTTCTAAAGAACTAACAATTTATCCTTATGATAAATATGAAGAAGAAAAAAAACACCAAAAAAAATACACTCCTTACCAAACAAAAGCACCTGTAGGCATATCTATGTTTTTACCAAATCCAGAAGACAGAACAATTAGAATTCCTTATACTTTTGCTTGTAATTTAAGACCTGAGTTTATTCAATTAAATAAAAAAAAAGATTATTTAAAAATTATAAATGATGAAAATTTTCAAGTAGAGCTGTTAGATAAACAAATACCTTTTTTTAATAAAGCTAGAAAACAATTAAGTTTACACAATACTACATCTTTATGTTTACCACCAGGATTTGGCAAAACAATTCTTGGACAAGCTTTAGCTTTTATTAAAGGTTTAATGAGCTTAACTTTAGTAACTAGAAAAAAAATTGGTTATGCACATGTAACAACTATACAAAAATGTTTACCCGATTTAGCTGATAAAATTTGGTTTGTAGGAAAAAAAGGTTTTAGACCTCCTGGAAAAAACTATTTTAATGAAATTCAGACTTTACCTGGAGAAAAAAAATATGAAGAAGATAGTTATATTCCTTACTTTATAATTTGTACTAGTGGAAGCACTCATAAAATTCCAAAAAAAGTTCTTGAAAAAGTTGGAACATTAATTGTGGATGAAGCTCATTTATTTTGTGCACCTGAAAAAGTAGAATGTCTTTTATGTACACAACCAAAATTTATCATTTTAGAAACTGCAACCCTTCAAAGAGGTGATAAACTTGAAAGAATGGTTCAATTAATTGCAGGAGAACATAGAGTTTATAAAAGATCAGATACTCAATATATTGTTTATAGACTTGAAACAAATGTTTGTGTTCAAGAAGAAAAAGGACCAAGAGGAGTCAGCTATGGGAAATTATGCGCATCTTTAGGAGAGGATGAATATAGAAACGGAATTTTTGTAAATATTATTAAATCTAATCCACATAGAAAATTTATGATTTTATCTTTATCTGTAAATCATGTTAAAAATCTACAAAAAATTTTTAGTAAAAATGAAATTGAATCTGATATATTATGTGGAAATAAAGATAATTATTCTGATTCTCACGTTTTAATTGGAACAATGTCAAAAATGGGAGTTGGTTTTGATGAAGAAAATGCATGTGAAGATTTTAAAGGAGTAAAATCAAATGTTTTATTTTTAGCACATAGTATGGCACAATGGCAATTATTTGAACAATATGTGGGAAGAGTTAAAAGAACTTCAGAAATCCCAATAGTTATTTGGATGCATGATAGAAATAAAATGGGTAGAAACCATTTTAAGAATTTAGAAGATTGGATTAAATTAACAAATGGTGAAATTATTGAAATACAATATAAACCTGATGGTATTATTTTACCAGAATTAAGTAAAACAGAAGGATAAACCTGAAGGTTCTCCACTTCAGAAAAAAAATGTTTACTTCTCCGTCCCAAATGTAGGCTCAAAAAAGAACAATTTTTTTAAAAGTCATATAAATATAAATATAACTTTTTTGACAGATTGGATAAATTAATCTGGGACGGAGTCGTAAATTATTCCATATTTTTTTCTTTATACATTAAATTATTTTTTTATTTTTTCTTAAAACCACTATTTGAACTGGAATATTATTATTTTCCGTAAAGTAAATTATATTTTAATATCTTCTAAAAAAAATTTAATATCTTCTAAAAAAAATTAATCTTACCTAATAGTATCATTTTACTAGAATAAATTAAAAATGCTAAAAAATTTGAATTTATTAATTTTTTCATATTAATTTTAAAAAATGTCACTACCAAAAACATGGATATATGATTCTATTTTTCCTTTTCCTGAAGATGATAGATTCGAATATAAATGTTATAAAAGCATAGACACAAAAAATATTGCAAAAACTCTCGCAAGAACAGTATGTGCTTTCATGAATAATGGTTATGGTTCTATAATTATTGGAATTGAAGACGATTCATTAAAAATAAAAGGTGTAGAAGCTACAAGTAAACAGATTGATACATTTAAGCTAACAATAGATTCAATTATAGGAAATAACTTTATTATTGCTACAAATGGAGAATATATTGATCCGAAATCAATAGTTGTTACAATAAATAAAATCGAAGGATCTAATAATATTATGTGTATTGTGGAATGTACAGGAAAAGAAAATACAGAATACCAATTAATGAATGGTGAAAAAATTTTACGATTGAATGCAAGTAATTATTCAGTAAGAGAACCTAAATTTTTTTCTCAACATGATATTGATTTAATGACATCAAATAGTAATAGAAAGATTGAAGAGATGATTGATCAGAATAGTCAATATATAAATGCCATTAAAGAACATTATGAAAAAGAAATAAATAAACAGAAGATACATATTGAAGAACAGAATAAAATAATAGAAGAAATAATTAAATCTGTTAATAATAACATTCATAAAAAAGAAAAAATTAAATATTTTTTTGGTATATAATTTTTTTAATGAAATATATTTTTCTATAAAATCTTAGAATTTTTTCAATGAAATATATTTTTCTATTAAATCTTAGAATCTTTTCAATGAAATATATTCTGTTATAAAAATCTAATGAAATATTTTTTGTTAGAAAAAAATATTTTGTTATAAAATCTTAGAATTTTTTCAATGAAATATTTTTTTCTATTAAATCTTAGAATTTTTTCAATGAAATATATTCTGTTAGAAAATTCTAATGAAATATATTTTGTTATAAAAAATTAGAAAAATATACTTCTCCGTCCCAAATGTAGGCTCAAAAAAGAACAATTTTTTAAGTGATTAATGAAAAAATTGTTCTTTTTTGAGCCTACATTTGGGACGGAGAAGTATTCTTTTATAAAAATCTAATGAAATATATTCTGTTATAAAAATCTAATGAACGTGTTATAAAAAATTAGAAAAATATATTCTGTAAAAATCTAATGAACGTGTTATAAAAAATTAGAAAAATATATTTTGTTAGAAAAATATATTCTGTTATAAAAATATAATTAAATATATTTTGTTATAAAAAATATATTTTTCTATAAACTCTTAGAATTTTTAATAAAATATATTTTGTTTAATAAAGATATCCATAAAATATTTTTGGGATTAAAAATAAAAGTTTCATAAATCCTTCAAAATTCAAAATTTTACTTTCCATATATATTTTTTTAAAGTTTTTATTTTTTTTAATTTCATTGTAAATATTATCTAAACTTTCTTTTTTATATAAAGAATCTGAAAGAAAACTAAATAAAAGTTCTTCATCATCTACCGCAATAATATTGTCGCCATAACGAAATTCTATATATTCATCAGAATTTTGAACATTTTGAATTTTATATGAGAAATGTGAATAAACAATAAAACCATTAATATTTACTGATGTCTTTATGTAATTACTTGAATCATCGATATATTCGAAATCTAAACTTAAGTTTTCTATTAAATCTTTTATATTTAATGGTAATTTATATATATCGTCAATATTTTTTTCATCAATTAGATCATCTTCAAAAAAAAGTAACAAATCTTCTTTTAATCTTTTCATAGCTTCATTATTTTTTTTTTCTTCTAATAATTTATTTGCCTCTTTTATAAAATAGGTCAAATACAAATCTCCATCATCTTTTTTTGAATATTTTTCAAGTATTGATTTAATTTTTTCGTATTTTTTGTTTGACATTTTTAAATATTTAAAATAAAAATAAAAATAAAAATAAATAATAAAACTCAGTCCCAGATTAATTTATCTGACACATTGAAAAAGTTATATGCATTTTTATATAGCTTTATAAAAAAATGTTCTTTTTTGAGCCTACATTTGGGACGGAGTTGTACTCCTTTTCAAATAAATAGGCGATTCAAAAAAAAATTTTTTATATGAATAAATTAGTTTAAGTATTTAATCATCGCTTAAAATAATAATATATAAAATTAATAAATAAAAATATTTTTATATAGATAAATAAGTGATGAAAAAAAGCGAATCACCGATTCATTTAAAACGGAGTAGTATTCATTTTTTTTAAATGTTCAAATAATTTCTCTTTCAATATTTAATAACTTAATTATTTTGAGAATCTGAACATTCATTTAAACATTAATTACTGCTTGATAACCTACTTTATCCCCAATAACTGTTCCTACAACTACATTTCCGGCCACAGAATTTGAACTTGTCAATCCATCACTATCAGGATATTTAATTTTTATCCATTTAAGAGTTTTAAATTTTCCATTTTTTGATCTTTTAACTGTAAGCCAATAACCTATTAATTCACCATCTTTATTAAGTGTATTAGCTGCTAATTGATATGAATTTGGTGTTTTTCTATTTCCACTAATACCTTCGAAATGAGTAATTGAATTATTGTCATAAGATATTGATGTCCAATTACTAAAACTTTTATTTTTAATATCATAATCAACTATATATCCATTACCTATAGGTTTTTTACATTTTTCATGTTTATAAACATCTGAAATATCTTTTTTATCATTAGAGTAACCTCCTATTAATGTGTATTTACCATTACCATTATACCAAATTCCATAAACTGTATTAGAGACTGAGTTAGGATATTCTACTTTTTCAAAAGATTTATCTTTAATATTATAAATAAATGCATTTATTGGTCCTAATTTATCATTTTCAGATGAAGGACCATCATAATTGCCTACAGCTAAAAAATTATAAACACTATGAACATAAGTAAATTTTCCACCTGTAACAACAGTATTATAATATTTACTTTCATTAATATCACATAAACTTCCTGTGTAAATAAATCCAAAAACAGCATCAATATTATCTATTTTATAAGATCCCACTAATTGGATAAATTCATCTTTAATGTATTGTGGTCCGTAAACACTAGTAGAAGATGCATTCGGAAAATTAATAATTTTACTTTTTGAAGAATCATATCTTATAGGGCCTATATTTAAAATACCATCTTTTTGTGAAGTACCTACAATTATGTACTTATTTTTTTCAATTTTCCTAATTCCTTGCCAAATGATATTATCGACAGAATAATATTCGACTTCTTTCATATTTTTTAATAATTAAAAAATATTATTTAATTAAAATTTTTTACTGCATCAAATAATATACTAGTCAGGTTAAAAAAAAAATAATTATGTCTTTAAATTTATATATATTTCTCTAGATAAATAAAAAATTCTAGATAAATAAAAAAATTGTAAGTAAATATATTTCTCTAGATAAATAAAAAAATTGTACTTCTCCGTCCCAAATGTAGGCTCAAAAAAGAACAATTTTTTTAAAAGTCATATAAATATACATATAACTTTTTCAAGTTGAATAAATTAATCTGGGACGGAGTAGTAAGTAAATATATTTATCTAGATAAATAAAAAAATTGTAAGTAAATATATTTCTCTAGATAAACTAAAAAAATTGTAAGTAAATATTTCTTTAAATAAATAAAAAAATCTAAGTAAATATTTCTCTAGATAAACTAAAAAAATTGTAAGTAAATATATTTCTCTAGATAAACTAAAAAAATTTTATTCTTCTAGAGAAATAAAATTTTTTAAGTAAATATATTTCTCTAGATAAATAAAAAAATTTAACAAAATATATTATTCTAGATAAAATAAAAAATTCTAATGCTTGCCTAGATAAATTGTAGCGTCAAAAAATTCAAATAAAAAATAAGACTATAAAAAAGTTATTCAAATTTTATAGCAATGTTTCCATTTATGAAGCTTTAGTCGGAATAATTTAAACAACTTTTTATATACTTTTTCATATAAAAATTCATAAATTTACTCACTACTACGTTTCAGATAATATGTCAGTAATTCGAAAAAAATGAACCATTTGGTTCCCGTGTGCGCCTCGGTGCACATAAATATTTATATCAATAAATTGACGTTATAAGTATTAAAATATACAGTAATATATAAAATTAGTGAATTTAAATAATTTTATATGAATAAATCTGAAAAATGAATCACCGAAGGAACCTTCAGGTTCGACATTGATCTGAAACGGAGTGGTAACAATTTACTTAACTTCTACTATATGAATATTTAAGTATACTTAATTTTTTTATACACATAATTTACCTTTTAATTTTAACTTGTCCAGTATTAAATTTTTTTTTCGTATAATTTTGAATAATATTTTTAATTTTTTTTAAATACCAAATATGATAAACAATTGTATGCATAATAATGTTTTTGAGGGGGTTTGTTGTAGTTGTGGTATTTATACAACTGATTGTGGAATGTCAATAAATTTAAATGAAGGTTATTCTAAATCACATATAAAGGCTAAAAAAAATCCAAATATAGGGTTTTTTAGAGATTTAAACGAAAAAAATATTCATCAAGAAGTCAAAAAATGGATTCATGAAGAAGTTCAAAAAATTCCAAATTTTAATAAAAAAGTTGGGTGTAAAAATCAAACCTTATTTGCTTTTGTATATAAAGGTTATTTAAGTTTAGATATAGATTTTGATCCTATTAAACTTGCTTATGAATTAAATATTTCTAAAAAAGATTCAAGAGTAGGCATTAAATTAGCTGCTAGTATAGCTCAAAAATCCTTGCCTGAACCAACTACAGGTTCAGTTAGATCTCCTATAGATATAAGATTACCTAGTTTTTATATAGAAGATGAACTTAAAAATATTGATAGAATGGATCTTTTAGAAGAAATTAGAAAATTTGCAGAACAAGAAACTGATAAAAAAATAAGTTTATTAGAAGATAGACCAAATAAAGTGGCTATTGGGTTTATTAATTATTATTGTTTAAAAAATAATATTGTAATTCCTAAAATACATAAAATTTTTAAAATGTCTCCTAAAGAACTTAAAAAATACACAGATTTAATTGAATAAATAACTACTTATCATATAGTAATTTCACCAGATTTTTTTCCTCACTTTTTAGTAGAAATTTACATGATCACCGGGATTTTCCTGAACTGGACTAATAGTATATTTTATCATATATTTTTAATCAGAAGATATAAAACTTTACTAGTCCAGTTCAGGAGAATCCTTTAGGATTCCTATAAAATTGGGTTTTGAGAAAAATTTTATTTATATATAAATATAAGTAGAAGTGTTTAAAAGACATATAAAATATTACTTAAGGATAAGGGTTTTAATTAAAAATTTATATGGTTAAAAAAGTGAAGAAAAAGATCTGGCCCAACTTTGTCGGCGTATTTGAACTGAACTAGTATATTGTTCTTCTTATCAAATAGTCTGAGTAATTGTCGAAAAAGTGTTTCACAATATCTAAATAAAATTTAATAAAATATAAAATTTTATTAATTCTAAGTTGTTAATAAGAATATTTTTTTTTTAATTAAAATATTCCAAATTAAAAAAAAATGAATTTTGAAGATCCAGCTTTGATAATAGGTGTTGTTGATGGTGCCGCAGTTATAGGTTCTTATATTTATACAGCTGTTGCTATTTCAGATATAAATGAAAAGTTAAAAAAAACAACAGAAAAAATAGAAGTTTTAAACACTTGGACAAATGAAGTTGCTGATCCTAAAACTATTTCTTCTATTAAAGAAAATATAAATGTAATTAATTCCAATCAAAAAAATATTTTAAATAATTTATCAAAAGTTAATGACGAATTATTTAAAATAACAAATGTTTTAAATATTTTAAGAAATAGTTTGATTAATTCAAATATTCCTATTGTAAATTTTGATAACAATTATCAAATGAACAACCCAAACACAATGAATAGTCAAATGCAAAACCCAATGAATAGTCAACTAAATAATCCAAACCCAATGAATATGAATAATCCAAACCCGATGAATATGAATAATCCAAACCCAATGAATAATCCAAACCCAATGAATAATCAACTAAATAATCCAAACCCAATGAATAATCCAAACCCAATGAATATGAATAATCCTAACTCAATGAATAATCCAAACCCAATGAATATGAATAATCCTAACTCAATGAATATGAATAATCCTAACTCAATGACTATGACAAATCTTATTCCAGAAAAATTAACTGATGATCAACTCATGGAATTATTATCTCAAGAATTTTAATTTTTGAAATTTGTTTAAGAAATTTTTAAATTATTATAAAAATGACATCTTTAAGTTTAGATATTGATAAATTCCTTAAAAAATCTAGAAAAGAAGGTAATTATAAAGTAATTACTGAAATTGAAGATACTTTTATGTTAGGTTCTAGTAATATTCTCTCTGGTGCTGAAGGTAAATTTTGGAATAGTGAGGATAATTCAAGAATTTATCTTCCATCTTTGGGAATTGTTGGAGATAGAGAAGTAATTAAAAATTTTTTAGAAAAACTAACTTATGGTGCAAAAAATAAACAAGCTTTTAAAAAAGATGATGTCCAACTTATCCTTGAAAGCGCATATAGTTCGAAAAATTATAATTCTAGTGATATTCAAAAAATTATTGAAATTTCTAGTAGACCAGATAAATCACCAATGATTAAAACAATTGATTCAGAAAATACTTTTTTTGAAAACTATAAAAAAGAAATTAATAATAAAAAAACAAAACCTAAAAATGTAGAAGACCGGATTTTATTATCAGATTTATCAGAAATAATTACGCAAATTGAAATTAAAAATAAAAAATCTGATGAATCTTTAAAAAAAAAATTAACTGATGCAAAAAAAAACTCACAATATCTTGATATTAGTAAATGTAAATCAGACGGATCCGGATGTACTCTTAAAAAGAATCCATCTGAATCTAAAGAATCAGAATTAATTAGACTTGCTTCATCTAAAAAAGAGTTATTATATAATGCTGGATTTAAATTAGACAATAAAGAAGGTGCGGAAATTTTTATTTCAATTTATAATAAAATAAGTCAAAAAGAAGCAAAAGAATTTATTTCTAAACTTTTAAAAGATGAAAAATCATTACCTAAAGTTTCAAAAGGTGAAAAAAAAGTTACTAAAAACAATTCTTCAGATACAGAACCAGAAAAATACACAAGTCCAAAAAATGTAAACAATCCTTCTTCTCCAAAAAAGAAAAAATCAACCAAAAAATAATTTTCAGTTTTAAAAAATGTTCTTTTTTGATAATGTTAAAAACAATTACTACTCCGTTTCAGATAAATTGGTAATTTAAAAAATAAATATTTAACACAAACTTAAATAACAATATATAAAATTAGTGAATTAAAAGTAGGGGACCTAATTTTATATGTATTAGATCTAAAAATGAATCACCGAAGGAACCAAGAAAATGGTGCCTTTAGGTTCGTCATTGATTTAAAACAAATTAGTAAATATTATTTTACACAAAGTAATATTTTTATAAATGGATTTAACATTCAGATCAGTCCAATAATATGAAACAGAATAGTAATTTTCAACACTCAATTATACTGGACAATACAAACTTATAAAAAATAATGGTTATCTAAAAAAAAATAAAAAATACTTATTATATTTAAATTAAAATGAATAATGAAAAACTTACAGATTATCAATTAACATGGATAATTTATATTTATATTGGCTTTATAATATTTTGGATAATTTTAGTTTGGTTTTTTGAACTTTATAATAAAATAACTTCCATCATATTAATTATACCAATAGTAATATTTTTAACAAATTTATATAATATAGAAAGTTTTTCAGAAGAAACATGTGCTGAAATTTTTGAAACATCTTTTATAACTATAGGAATTATTTTCGCAATACCATTTTTAACATTGATTAATAAAGAATCAGGGATAGATGTAACTCATGTAACACAATTAATTATTTTAGCAGTAGTTTTAATTTTATGTTCATATTTTCATATTTTTACATCACCAGAAGGTATTATTATCTGGAAACATTTTACAAATTGTTTTGAAACTATGGCGATAACAATTTTTATATATTGTTTATTAACATATTTTTTGGTTTTTTTGGGATATAATTAAATATATATATCATGAATTTTTTAATATAAATTTTTAGTATCTCTATACAAATATATTTTTTTAATAATTTTTTAGTATCTCTATAAAAATATACTACTCCGTTTCAAATAAATCGGTGTTTCAAAAAATAAATATTTATATGTATATATAAGTTAATGTATTAAAATCTTACTTATAAGTTAATATATAAAATTAGTTAATTAAAATAAATTTATATGAATATTTGAGTGAAGTAAAAATGAATTACCGATTGATATGAAACGGAGTAGTATTTTTTATTTTCTTTATAGAAATATATTTTTTTAATAATTTTTAAGTATCTCTATACAAATATATTTTTTTAATAATTTTTTAGTATCTTTATAAAAATATATTTTTTATTTTCTTTATAGAAATATATTTTTTTAATAATTTTTAAGTATCTCTATACAAATATATTTTTTTAATAATTTTTTAGTATCTCTATAAAAATATACTACTCCGTTTCAAATAAATTGGTAATTCAAAAAATAAATATTTATATGAAAATATAAGTTAATGTGTTAAATCCTTCCTTATAAGTTAAATTAGTTAATTAAATTATTTTTTATATGAATAATTGAGTGAAGTAAAAATGAATTACCGAAGGAACCTGAAGGTTCGTCATTGATCTGAAACGGAGTAGTATTTTTTATTTTCTTTATACAAATATATTTTTTTAATAATTTTATAGTATCTCTATAAAAAAATATTTTTTTAATAATTTTTAAGTATCTATATAAAAATATTTTTATTTTATTTTTTTATAGAAATGTACTACTCCGTTTCAGATAAATCTGTAATTCAAAAAATAAGGAACCATTTGGTTCCCGTATGCACCGAGGCGGACATTAAATATTTGTATGGATAAATTAGTATAATTATTTAATAACAACTTAAATAATTATATATAAAATTAGTGAATAAAAATAATCTTATATGAATAAATGTGTGATGTAAAAATGAATTACCAATTTATCTGAAACAAAGTAGTACAAATATATTTTTTTATTTTCTTTATAGAAATATACTACGACTCCGTTTTAGATAAATTGGTAATTAAAAAAATAAGGAACCAAGAAAATGGAACCATATTGGTGGGACTGTTCCCGTGTGCACCGAGCCGTACATTAAATATTTATATGAGTAAATAACAATATATAAAATTAGTGAATTAAAAGTAGTCGAACTAATTTTATATTAATAAATCTGAAAAATGAATTACCGAAGGAACCAAGAAAATGGTGCCTTTAGGTTCATCATTAATTTGAAACGGAGTAGTATATTTTAATAATTTTTTAGTATCTCTATACAAATATATTTTTTTATTTTCTTTATAGAAATATACTACTCCGTTTCAGATAAATCGGTGTTTCAAAAAAAAATTTTTAATATAAATAATTAAGTATAAGTATTAAATCTTTACTTATAAGTTAATAGTTAATATATAAAATTAGTGAATTGAAATAATTTTATATGAATAAATGAGTGTTCTAAAAATGAATTACCGATTGATTTGAAACGGAGTAGTACAAATATATATTTTTATTTTCTTTATAGAAATACTACTCCGTTTCAGATAAATCGGTGATTCAAAAAATAAGGAACCAAATGGTTCCCGTGTGCACCAGGGCGCACATAAATATTTATACGTATTAATAAGTATAAATATTAAATGAACACTTAAACATTAATATACAAAATTAGTGAATTTAAATAATTTTATATGAATAAATAAGTGAAGTAAAAATGAATCACCGATTGATTTGAAACGGAGTAGTATATTTTTAAATAATTTTTTAGTATCTCTATACAAATATATTTTTTAAAGTCTAGATTGAGCCTAATATTCGAAATGGAATAGTATTCTATTTACTTGAAACTATATTTAATTACTCTATTAGCATCATCATAAAAAATTTCAGTTAAAGGTTCTTCATCAAAAAGTGCGTCTTGAAAGCTTTCAAATCTTGAAATAGGTACAATAAAATTACAAAGTATATCTATCTGTGAAAGTTTAATAGATTCTGATAATTCGAATACTCCAGATCCTTTATAATTAATTTTATTTTTTTTTGCAAATGCTTCAAAATTTGTACTAGGATTGAATTTATATTTATATGTTTTTTTGGAGTGATGACCAAGAGATACAACGAGTTTCATATGTTTTGTTTTTGGAAAATTTTCTTCATCATCCTCATCAGAAAAAGAATTAACCATTTTTTTAAGAAATTTTTTATCAAAATTTTTCATTAGTCGCAAAAGGTCTTCCATATTACCATCAAAATATGATTCTAATCTACCAGCAGATATCATAATATATCTGATTTTTTCAGAGTCATCAAAATTTTTGTTTACTGAATACATTTTTAAATAAAAAATAAAAATAAAAATAAAAAATAAAAATAAAAAATATTTCTTATTAGTGCGAAAAACTGAAAAGTTCCAGTACTTTTTCGATTTGTCTTATTTCATTTAAAAATTTTTGACATTTATAAAACTTGTATAAGAGTATATTTTTTTTTAATAAATGGCGCAAAATTTTTCTTTAGATTTTATTAGAAATTTTAATGATAACCCAGTAAGTGATTTTGTAATAAACACTGAAAAAGAAATTATTGATATTTCAACTGAAATACCTCCACCCTTAAAAATTCCAAGACCTTCTTTGTTAAAAATAACATATACAAATGATTTGGATATTTTTAATATACATAATGAAATATGTAAAATGTTTTCTTCAGAACTTTGGGATACAAATTTAATGTTAAAAGATATTGAAATTATAAATAAAAAAATTAAAAATGATGATTTAAAAATTATTGAAATTAAGGATTTAACTGAAAAAAAAAGAAAATTAGAAGAAAAAGTATCAGAATTGAAATCTGGTGAAAAATGGTATGAATATATATATTATGCAAAATCCTTATTAGAACAATATAATATACTTTCTAAAAATGACAAAAATATTTCTAAAATTACTTTTAAAAAATCTTCACAAAAAAAAGAAATTATTTTAAATACTGATACACAACTAAAACTTCAAATAATTTCTGATTATATTGAATTTTCAAAAAATTATATTGATATTGATTGTATTTGGGAAGGAAAAAATGAATCTATGTGTGAAAATTGTGGAAATGATTTTAGAAATATTTTTGTTAATCCTGTGACAAATTTACCAACTTGCTCTTGTGGTGCTTCTTTTGATAATATTGATAGAGAACAACAATTTGAAAAACCAGGACAAATGAGTGGTGTTCCGAAAATTTATAATAGTAAAGCAAATTTTGAAAAAACATTTCATAGATATCAAGGAATTGTTGATTCTATTCCAGATAAATTATTTTCACAATTAGATGATTTCTTTATAGAAAACAATTTTTCTAAAGGAGAAGAAATTAGAAATTTACCTTTAGATTCAAAAGGTAAGAAAAAAGGTACTTCAATCAAACTTTTACAATATGCTTTATCACAAACTAATAATTCAGAATACTACTATATGATTAATGCAATAACGTATACATATTGGGGATGGAAAAGACCTGAAATAGAACATCTAAAAGATTATATAATGGATAGATATGAAGAAACACAAAAAGTTTATGAAACTTATAAAACAAGAAAATCTTGTTTAAATGTTTATTTACATTTATATCAATTATTAAGAGATGCGGATTATCCTTGTGAATTGGAAGATTTTAAAATTCTCACAACAGACAAATCAATCGAATATCACACTGAACAATTTAAAATTATTAGCGAAAAAACAGGGATGAAATTAAGTGAATTGTATTAATCTAGCTGAAATATTTGGAGTAGTTGACCCAGATGTTTTTCCTCTAAAATATAAAATTTTACTACTCCGTTTCAGATCAATGACGAACCTTCAGATTCCTTTGGTAATTCATTTTTACATCTGGCATATAAAAATATAAGAAAAATATTTTTATATATTACTACTACGTTTCAGATCAATGAAGAACCGAAAGAACCTGAAGGTTAGGTTCCTTTGGTTATTCATTTTTAAATCACTCATTTATTCATATAAAATTAGGTCGCCTACTTCTAATTCACTAATTTTATATATTAAATCTTATACTTCTCCGTCCCAAATGTAGGCTCAAAAAAGAACAATTTTTTTAAAAGTCATATAAATATACATATAACTTTTTCAATGTGTCAGATAAATTTATCTGGGACGGAGTTGTAAGTAAAGATTTAATACTTATAACGTCAATTTATTCATATCAAAATTTATTTTTTGAATTACCAATTAGTCCCAGTATATGAAACGGAGTAGTATGAAATTGTTAAAAAAATTGAAAAATAAATAAAAAAAATAATTAAAAAAATGGATTTAAGTATTTTACCAATAGAAATTATTTATAAAATTGCTTCTTATAATGGATATAAATTAAGAAATAATAAATTGATAAAACAGTTAGAAGTTTCTGAAAGAATTAAAAATTTCTTTAAAAATAAAATTATTAATACTGAAACATATAAACATATAACTACATGTGAATTAGGAAAAATAGATGATTTTATTTATGTTTTAACTATTTTTTTAAATTATACTGGAAAATTTGTTTTTATGTTACATAAAAATGATAGACATTCTTCAGTTACAATTGGTGCTTATGAGATGATTGAATATTTAAAATTTAATTGATAAATTAAGTTTGTTATTTATTTTTAAAATTTTCTTGAATACTTAATCAGAAATGATTTTTTTAATGATTTTTTACACTTAATTTTTCACTTATTATTTTGATTTTTTTTCCAAGATAAAAATTTAAAAAAATAATATTTACATATAAAATGAGTTAAAAATATTTTTTGTATTACTTCTCTGTCCCAAATAAAAAATTGTTCTTTTTTGACAGATTGGATAAATTAATCTGGGACGGAGGAGTATTACATATTAAGAATATAAGATATAGAGTTATTTTTTGGAAGAGAATGGTATTAATAATTACGGAATGTAAGACAAATTCTAGATTTATTATTATCTTGATTACCTTGTAAGATTTCATGAGACCAATGATCATTAGTTGGTGGATTAAATACATACATACTTCCATTCTTTAGTTCAATGTCATATTTATTAGAATGATTTGACATTCTTAAAATTCTAGAATCACCTAGAGAAATGCCAATAATTTTAGTACCTGGAATCATTTCTTTATCTTTATGTGGTTTAATACAAATTTTACTATTTGGATAAATAGATACTACACAAACGGTCAAAAAAATATTAAAAGTATTTTCAAGATATATTTTAATATCAAAAAGAAGGGGATCCCATGCTAATATTGGATATTCAACGATATTACCTCTAAAATTAACAATATATTTTTTATTTTGATCTCCATATATCTTTTTACTTCTTTTATTAGGATAAGTAGAATCTTTAATAAATCTTTCAAATAAAATTTTACTATTTTCTTCATTTATAAAATTTTCTATATAATTTACATCAAGATGATTATCTTTAATAGATATACTTTTTTCCAGACAAATATCGGATATATTTGTAGACATTTATTTAAATAATTTATTTTAAATTATTTTCAAATTTTATTCACTTATTTACTACTACTCCGTCCCAAATAAAAAAGAATATTTTTTTATCTGGGACGGAGTAGTAGTACTTATTTAATTATTGTATATGTATTTGGACTAGTCACATATTCATCAAATTGAGAATTAGCTATTAATATTTTATATGTGTCAAATGGTAAATTAAAATAAATATCTAAATATATCATATTGTCATTAGCTATCGATATATTATAGAAATTATATTGTATGTCATCTTTTTCTAATATAACATATAATTCATAAGGATTAATATTTTTGTCAAATCCAGAACCAATAATCTCTATAATATTTCCATTTAAATTATTTTGAGGATTAGAACTTGTTATTAAAGGTAAAATGTATATCAGGTCAAAAGTATAAGGTATACCCTGATAATTACCATATGGTCCAGATGTATTAATTCCATAATTTTGATAAGTATTAAAAGAATCATATCTTAATTTATTTATAAACTCCGTTTCTGAAAATGTATCTGGAAAATAAAGCTTTACTTGTTCTAAATATACATAAAAAATTTCTCCTTTTAGGTTATTAATATTAAATATTTTATTTCTTTCTAATAATTTTTTATTTATTTTAAAATTTATTTCTTGTGATGAAATAAGTTGATATTCATCGAAAATAGGAGAGATTTCAATAGTGTAATTATTTGATTTTAATATTATTTGAAAATAATAATAAATTCCACTTTCAAGTTTAGTACCATATAATCGTTCACCAATTATTTTAATATCAGTACCAATAGAAGAAAGACTTGGAGATACAAACATTATTATAGGTTCTAAATAATTTATTGACATTTTTAATATAATTAAAAAAAAATTTTTTTAGATTAAATATTTATAAAAAATACCACTATTTATTAAACTAATTTATTCTTATAAATATTTAAACATAAATTAATCTGGGAAGGAGAAGTACTATTCCAGTTCAGGAGGATCCGTGTGATAGGAAGACCCGAAGTCCTATAATTATGTCAGGTTTTCAAAAACCGGTACTTCTCCGTCCCAAATTAATATGGGACGAAGAAGTAGTATATTTATATGACTTTTAAAAAAATTGTTCTTTTTTATTTGGGACAGAGAAGTATATGTAAATTTATCTTTAAATATTTTTAAGTGATATAAATGAGCACTTAAAAATATAGATTTTACTTAAAATTTAATATTGTTTTAAAAGTGAAGAAAAATATCTGGCCCAATTACTCCGACTATTTGAACTGGACTAGTACCGGTTTTTGAAAACCTGACATAATTATAGTGTTTCGGATCTTCCTTTTCGGATCTTCATATAACCATGATCTTCCTGAACTTGAATATTCAATTTTTATAACAAATATATTGTTATAAATTATTTTATTTATGGTTTACATTTTATTTAATTCTTACTAATTCTCTTGTTCTTTTTAAGTTCTTTCAGGCGTCTTTTCTCTTTTTCATCTTCGTCCTCATCTTCGTCCTCATCATCACTTGGAAGAACAAGATTTTTACCAGATGTTGGCTTTAAAGGTTCTACTTCATCATCATCACTTTGATAATTATTAGTAACTTTCTTTGGTGAAGTCTTTTTAGGCTCTTCTTTACGTTCTTCAGGTTTTTTCTCTTCAACAAGACTTTGAGTTTCTTTAAACATCTTAGAAAGTAATTCAACCTTAGAATTTAAACTATCAATCTGGGATCTATTTTCATTAAATCTCTTTTCTAAAAGGTCAGTCTGTAAAACTTCATCTTCTAATTTCTCGCAACTAGAAAAGATGACAGATTCAGTTTTAGATTTAAAATTAATTCCAGCACCAATAATTGAAAGTTGTGTAAAAGAAACTAAAGGTTCAAATTCGATTGTTGAATTACTTAATACATCCCAAGAAGTCTTAGAAAATTTACCATTTGCATCTTTAATACCAGAATAAAAAGGTGTCTCATATCTTCCTTCCGTTCCAGGTTTTCCATAAGCCTTTAATGTAAAATAAACTGAAGGATGAGAACCTTCAATTGTGTCTCCAGTAATCTGATCAGTCTTGAACCAAACAAATTGTCTAAAACATCCGGCGATATCTTCAGCTTTCTTTTTAGATGCAATCTCTGGTCCGAGAGAACCTTTAACTTCAAGAAGTTTTTTTGCTAAACCCAATTTTAATCTCTCATAAAAACCTGTTTTTCTATCAGGATTTCTTTCATCAGGAGGTAAATTACAACAAGCAGCTTGTTTTTCATCCGACATGTTCATTGTAACACCAATTTTAGATTCAACTTTTTCGCTTCCATCTTTTTGAAAAATGGGTACTTTATTTTTGTCTACTTTTTGTTTTGTTACAATACCTTTTCTGGATTTTAAAAGGGGAAATTGTACTTTTAAATGAGCAATATAAGGTAGAACGTCACCTTTTTCATTTTCATACTCATATTTATATAAATAATTAACATAAAAAATTTTAATCCCATCATCTGTAGTTACTGGAACTATTTCAGGGGTACATAAATTTGATTCGTCGAATTCCTCAGGGGTAATGGTGTCTTTGATCTTTTGCTTAGTTGTTTTAGTTTCGTTCATTTTCAGTGTGTTTTTCCTTTACAAAATATTTTTCTAATTTTTCAAATTTTTGTTGAAAAAAAATTATATATGAAAGCAATATATTTTTTTCTAACAAAAACTTTCACATAAAAACAAAACGTAAAATATTTAGTACTAGTCCAGCAGACCCTTCAGGTTCTCCAGTTCAGGAAGATCCGAAAAGGAAGATCCGAAAAGGAAGATCCGAAACCCTATAATTATGTCAGGTTTTCAAAAACCAATCTATGTAAATTTAATATACATGAAGAAAAACATTTGGCAAAATTACTCCGACTATATGAACTGGAGAACCTGAAGGTTCCGCTGGACTAGTACTATGTTTAAGATAATATACTACTCCGTTTCAGATCAATCGGTAATTCATTTTAAATTCACTCAATTATTCATATAAAATTATTTTAATTAACTAATTTTATATATTAACTTATAAGTAAGGATTTAATGTATTAACTTAAATATTTATATAAATATTTATTTTTTGAATCACCGATTTATTTGAAACGGAGTAGTACACTCTTAAAAAATATTTTAACTATCTCTATTAATATCATATTACTAGTCCAGTTCAAATAAATTGGGTTTTGAGAAAAATTTTATTTATATTTAAATATACTACTCCGTTTCAGATAAATTGGTAATTCAAAAAATAAGGAACCTAAAGGTTCCCGTGTGCGACCTGGTGCACATAAATATTTATATGAGTAAATTAGTATAAATATTTAATAACAATATATAAATTTAGTAAATTAATATAATTTTATATATATATATTTGTGTGATCTAAAAATGAATCACCGATTGATTTGAAACGTAGTAGTAAGTGAACTTGTTTAAAAGACATATAAAATATTACTTAAGGATAAGCTTTTTAATTAAAAATTTATATGGTTAAAAAAGTGAAGAAAAAGATCTGGCCTGACATATTATCTGAACTGGAGTAGTATTTGATTAGAAAAAAATTAGAAGTATTTATAGAAAATTATATTTGATTAAAAAAAGTTAACAGATAAACTTATATCTTTATTAAAAATTGAGTGATTTAATATGTATATATATTTATTTAACTGAGTTTATATCTAAATGAAAAAATTAAAAAGTTTGAAAAAATTGAAAAAAATTAAGTCAAAATTTAAGTGTAAAATTTCGTTAAAAATTTGGTTTTTGAATAAGTATTCAAAAAAAGTATAAAAATATTTTCTTTATACAATTTAACATATTATTTTTTTTATTTTTCATTTTTCATAATCTTTTAAAAATTGAAGAGTCCCACCAATATGCAGCCATTTTCTTGGTGGTTCCTTATTTTTTGAATCACAGAGAACCTTTAGATTTATCTGAAACGTGGTAGTAAATTTTTTTCATAATAATTGTATTATTCATTATTTTAAAATTATTTTTTTAGATTATTTTTAATTTCAATAAAGTTTTTTTTTAAATAATAAAATGTCGCAAAATAATCCACCTCCTCCTACAAATTTTCCTCCTGGAAATCTTCCTCAAGAAAATACTCTTCCTCCAGAAAGACAAGCATCTTATAATCCTGTTTTTTTTTCAATGGAAACTGTAAAACAATTAAGAGCTGATGATTTTAATCTTGATAGTAGAGATCTAATAACTATAAAAAATGAAGGATGTGTTTTAATTTTATTTTATGCTAATAATAGAGAATCTAATGATATGGTGGCTATTTGGTCTGAAGTAGCTTCTCAAATGGCAGGCCCTACTTTTGCTGCTGTACAACTTAATTCGGAAAAAAAAATTGCCGAAGCCTTTATGAAAGTAGTTTCAAACGCTAATCTTCCCTTAAACTGGGCTGGAATGAGACAACTTCCATTTATATTAGTTTATAGAGGAGGTTATCCTCAAGGTTTTTATAATGGAGAGAGAAGTGTTGATAGTATTTTAAATTTTGCTTTAACATTAGCATGTAATCCATCATTTGTTGAACATGGACAATTATTCGCTGGTATTCAAGTAGATAATAATATTGGAATTGGCTTACCAGCTAAACAAACGAAAAATAGAATTAGCTCAACAGAATATAATAATACAGATTTAAGATCTTTTGATCCAAAAAAAGGAATAACTAACATTAATTATACAGGAACTGGTAATCCAGAAACAGGCACACCTCCAACAGAAAATCCTTCAATATAAATTATTAGTCTCAAGGATATTTTTAAGTTCATAATAGTCCATTTCAGAAGGATCAGTGTGATATGAAGACCCGATAAAATTATTTTTTGAAAAAAATTAAGTATATCAAGTCATGAAAAAAGGAATCACAGATTAGTCTGAAACGGAGTAGTTAATTGTACTACTACTCCGTCCCAGATTAATTTATCTAAGTTTAAAAAGTTATACTACTCCGTTTCAAATAAATCGGTAATTCAAAAAATTTATTTTTATATGAATAAATAAGTATAAGTATTAAATGTATACTTATACAGTAATATATAAAATTAGTGTATTTAAATAATTTTATATGAATAAATGAGTTATCTAAAAATGAATCACTGATTGATTTGAAACGTAGTAGTATGTATTTTTAATATGGGTTTATAAAAAAATGTTCTTTTTTGAGCCTACATTTGGGACGGAGTTGTACTCCTTTTCAGATCAATGACGAACCAAGAAAATGGAACCTAAAGGCTAACGGTTCCATTTTCTTTGTTCCTTCTGTAATTCATTTTTACATCTTGAATATAAAAATATTATTTTCTTATATTTTTATATATTATTTTACAAGTATGATTTAATAATTGTCACGTCAATTCATTAATATAATTTTTTAATGTACGGCTCGGTGCATATTATGGTGGGAATGTTCTTTATTTTTTGAATCACTGATTAGTCACTGTCACAAACTAATGAGTATTAATGGGTTTACTTAAAAATTGTAAAAAAAAATATGAACCTGACATATTATATGAAACCCCTAGATTTTTTTCAAAACTGAGTTTCTTTAATTAGTAAGCTGAATTTTTAGAATTTCAATAAGATAATTTTTGTTTTTGATAAAATGGAATTTCCTAATAAAAATGTTGATACTCTAGATAAATCTTTAACTTATTTATTTGATACAGCTCATAGTATTCATCATGAATTATATAAAAATAGTTCAGAGCCTAAATATTGGAAAGTATGTATTGATAAATTTGGAATTGCATATAAAAAATGTGGTCCTGAAAAGGGAGAAGAGATATTTAGAAAGTTTTTTTTAAAATTTTATTTAAAGAATCCAGATTTTTTTGAAAATCCAATTTTTAACGGAAATAAAGCAGAAGATACATATTTAAGATCTGAAGAATATCAAGAAGGGCCCGGTTATAAACAATTCTTAGAAACAACTCAAATGAAAGATAGTATTTGTATAAATAACACATCTTATTGCAAAGGATGTGTTATTTATGCATCTGAAAAACCTGAACTTTCTATAATTTCTATCCCTGTTACTGAAATTTATTTATGTGCAGTTCAACTACATAAAACGGGAGAAACTACAAATAAAAGTTTTGTTTTTAAGGTTTTATTATCTTTATTTAGTTTAATGTATCATAGTGTTCCAGAAAAAAATAAAGAAAAAATTCTTGAAAATATTAAGATGATTAATGAAAAAGTATTATCTATTTTACCAAACGAATCACAAGAAACAACTTCTGGTAATGGATTGAATCAAATTGGTGATATGATCTCTAAATTTCTCAAAACATCAGATGGTAAACAAATGAGTCTTGAAAATTTAATTTCAACAAAAACAGTTGATATGGCTAAAAAAGCTCTTGGTGAATTTGTTACAAATATTGAAGAAAGTAATAAAGAAGAGGGTGGCTTTAATATGGGTGCTCTAACAAAAGGATTAAATAAAACACTCCAATCAGAAACAGTTGGAAGCGTTTTAGGAGAAATGGGATTACCTAAAAATTCACTTTCTAATTTAACTCAAACAGCATCTTCAGGTTCTAGAGTTCCCCCTTCTTCATTACCAGTAGGTTGTGATGAGGGAGCAGAAGATCAAGATTAATAAATTACTTACTACTCTGTTTCAGATCAATGACGAACCTTCAGGTTCCTTCGGTAATTCATTTTTACTTAACTTAATTATTCATATAAAATTAGGTCGCCTACTTTTTAATTCACAAATTTTATATATTAAATTATAAGTAAGGATTTAATAAATTAACTTATACATTCATATAAATATTTATGTGCGCCCTGGTGCACACGGGAACCATTTGGTTTCTTATTTTTTGAATCGCCGCTTCAAATAAATTGGGCCAGATCTTTTTCTTCACTTTTAAAAAAAATATTAAATTTTAAGTAAAACCTATATTTTTAAGTAAATATTTATATCACTTAAAAATATTTAAACATAAATTTACATATACTTTTTTTTTGAAAACCCAATTTATCTGAACTTGACTAGTACTACTCCGTCCCAGATAATATGTCAATCCAATCTGTCAAAAAAGTTATATGTATATTTATATGCCTTTTTTAATAATTATAAATATATTTTCTTATAAATAATTATAAATTTCTTTTATAAATATATTTTTATAAATACTTATAAATTTCTTTTATAAATATATTTTTTTTATAAATACTTATTTTCTTTTATAAATATATTTTCTTATAAATACTTATAAATTTTTTTATAAATATATTTTTTTATAAATACTTATTTTCTTTTATAAATATATTTTCTTATAAATACTTAAAACTCGATTTCTGCTTGATTATTATTTTTTTGTGTATTATTTAAAGAAATAATATTTTCTAACTCTTTTATTTTTATAAGTTTTATTTTTAAAATTTCTTTCAACTGATTTAATTTTAAACTTTTATTTTCTATATTATTTTTAAATTCTGTTAGATTTTCAATATTTTTATCAAGTTTTAAATTTAATAGTTCTATTTCTAAGTCTTTATCTTTCATAATATTTTCTAAACTATTTAAAGTTGTTTTAAAAATATTATTACTTAATTCATTTATTTTTTGGTCATGAATTATAACATTTTGATATGTCAATTCTATTTCTTCTTCAAAATTAAGGGTTTTAAGTTTTTCAATTTCATTTTCTGTACTTTTAAGTTTTAAACATAGATTTTCAACAATTTTATTTTTTTCAAAAATTTTTAATTTAGTATTTTTTATTTTATCTAACAATTCAGAGCTATTCAAATCTTCTAAAGTATTAATATAATCAAGTAAATTATTTATATTTTTTTCAGGATTAATTTCTTCCGTAATAATTTCTTGAGTAGGACTTTCTGAAATAATAATTTCTTCCGTAATAATTTCTTGAGTAGGACTTTCTGAAATAATAATTTCTTCCGTAATAATTTCTTGAGTAGGACTTTCTGAAATAATAATTTCTTCCGTAATAATTTCTTGAGTAGGACTTTCTGAAAAAATAATTTCTTCTGTAATAATTTCTTGAGTAGGACTTTCTTCTGTAATAATTTCTTCCGTAATAATTTCTTGAGTAGGACTTTCTGAAAAAATAATTTCTTCTGTAATAATTTCTTGAATAGGACTTTCTGAAAAAATAATTTCTTCTGTAATAATTTCTTGAATAGGAATTTCTGAAATAATAATTTCTTGAATAGGAATTTCTGAAATAATAATTTCTTCTGTAATAATTTCTTGAATAGGACTTTCTGAAATAATAATTTCTTCTGTAATAATTTCTTGATTGTATTTTTCTGGAATAAAAATTTCTTGGATAGGTCTTTCGTAAATAGTTATTTCTTCTTCTTCTGTTAAATTTTCATCTATTTCCTGCCTTGAAAAATATTTTTGTGATTTATCTCTATTTTTTTTTGACTTTTTTTTTTCTTCCGACATTTTTATTTTTTATAAAAGTTCTTAAACTTTTTTTTAATTAAAATAAAATGAAACTTGAAAAAGAAAATTATCAAGAATATAAAAATAATTTCAGTCCCCCCCTAACTATGAACGGTAATGTAGTTGAAACTTCTGATGTATTAAAGGCAAGATTACAAAATAAAATTAAAAAAATAAGAGCAAATTCACCTAATTTGAATTTATCAGATAGATCTGAAGCTTATAATATGATAACTCTTAATTCAGAGCGTAAAATTCAAATAAACAATAAACCAAAAATTTTTAGAGAAAATGAAAGAAAATCAAGAATTATAAAAAATGAAATCAGCTCTGATGAAGGTGAAGATTTTTCTGATTTAGAGGAAAATGATTCAGAAGAAGAGGAAAAACAAAGTTTAATTGAAAATTATAATAATTATATTTCTCCTGGAATAATAAAAAAAAGAATTGAAGTTTCACCTTATCCTACACCAAAAAATATGATTTCAAAAAACTATCCTTTATCACCTCCATCTGTTATAAAAATTAAAAAAACTTTACAACCATCAAAACCTATAGAAGTAAACCCTACAGGTAATATGCGTATAAAATCACCAGAAAACATAGCAAAAGAAAAATTTAAAAAAGAAAAAGAAGAGGAATCTCAAACAATTAAAAAAAGACCTCCAAGACCAGATTATAAAAATATGTCAGATGAAGAAAAAACAGATCTTATCGCAGAATTTAGAGGAAGATATAGTTATCTAAAAAGAAACTTTTCTGATCTTAATTTATCTTTACCTGAACCAGATTGGGATTTAGATACGATTCATACTGTATATGAAAATTATACAAAACAAATTTTAGTTTTAAAAAATGTAGAACAATATAAATTTTTTTTAAGTGGATTTTTTTATGTTTGTGAAACTATTGTAGGTTATTTAGGATTTGATATTTTAAATGGATTTACAGAGTGTCAAATGGGAATGATGGATAGATATGAAGAAGCACTTATTGAAATGGGACAAGTTAGTCTTATCCCATCACTAGAAGGTTATCCAGCTTGGTTAAAAATTTTATTTATATCTGCTGTAAATATGTGTTGTTTTGGCCTTTTAGGTTTTTTGGGAAGTAATATTTCAGAATCTAGAAAAGTTCAAATGATGGATTTTGCTAATGGTTTATTTAACCATAAAAATGTTTCAAAAATTGATGAAAAAGGAATTCCAGAAGTCCAAAAACCAGGAAGTGGAAATGATATTATTGATGGTATTAATTCTGTTAAAGGTATGCTTGGTGGAGGTGGTGGAATTGCTGACATCTTAAAAAGTTTTATCCCTGCACCAGCACAAAAAACAGCTAAAAAAGCTAAAGGACCTCCTGGAGCAGAAATTTCATTTTAATAAAAACTACTTCTCCGTCCCAAATAAAAAAGAACAATTTTTTTATATGAATTTTAAAAAAGTTGGATAAATTAATCTGGGACGGAGTAGTACTAGTTCAGTTCAAATACGCCAACAAAGTTGGGTCGGATCTTTTTTATTTACTTTTTAGATCATATAAATAAAATAATTAAACATAAATTTAGATATAGTTAATTATTTTTTGAAAAGACAATTTTATAGTGCTTCGGGTCTTCCTATCACACGGATTTTCCTGAACTGGACTAGTAAAAGAACTTTTTTAACTAAATGTAGTATTTAACTGGAGCAAACATATTATTTGCATAAAAACTAAAAGAACTTTATATTATTTAATATAAGCTTCTATTTTGCTTATTTTTTTTTTTTGGTTGTCTTTTGGAATAACTTTTTGAACTTTAAAATCATTTAAATTTTTATGTTCAATGATTTCTTTTTGAAAAATTGTTGGCAATTCTTCTGATTCTTCTTCAAAGCAATGTTCTACACATACTTCTGGAGAGAAATATAGTTTTTTTGCTTCTTCGTAACTCATTATAGGTTTATTTAATTTTTTATTCACTGAATTATGAAAGTTATATGACCAATAAAATAATCCCTCTTTTTGATTAATATATAAAGAAGGATTATCTTTTTTAATATATTCTAAAAAATCTTCTTTACATTTTAAACAATAAAAATTGTTAGATAAAATTTTAATAAACCATAAAACTGATTTTTTAGTTTCTGTAGTATTTGCATTTGCCGCCATTAAATGCAAAGAGTGCCAATTTCCAGGGCCAAACAACTTAGGACCACTATTTAAATGATTATTTCTTGAAATGTTCATATTTTATTATAATTAATAATTTAATTATAAATTTCAATTTTTTAATACTCCGTTTCATACCATGGGACTAATCAGTGATTCATTTTTAGATCGCACAAATATAAATATAAAATTATGTCCCCTACTTTTAATTCACTAATTTTATATACTTCTCCGTCCCAAATGTAGGCTCAAAAAAGAACAATTTTTTTAAAAGTCATATAAATATACATATAACTTTTTCAATGTGTCAGATAATATGTCGATCTGGGACGTAGTAGTAAGTTATATATGAATATAAATATTTATGTGAGCCATGGTTCCATTTTCTTGGTTCGTCATTTATCTTAAACGGAGTAGTAAAAAAAATCAAAAGTATTAAGTATTAATCAATATCTACATATTCTGGATCAATAATATAATTAGTAATATCTATTGTAACTAATTTAATATTTAATACTAAGAGTCCGTCATCTTTAGAATATATTTTAGCAATTCCTTTTGGTGAAAAACTTGATAATTTATTATAGTTTTTTAAAATATTACTATTTACACTAGTTTTGAAAGATAATTTTTCTTTAATATCGCATTTACCCCACATTGAACATTTTTTATTTTTTTCATTTTGTGGAGTATTTCCAGAAATTAGTTTCAGTCCTTGAGGATAACATTTAAAATGAGAAAAATTATATTTTGAAGATTGTTCACATGCTGTACTAAATTGAGAAATAGGTATTTTACAATTTGGACTTGACATGTCTGGAGTACTTTCTTGAATTGAATATCTTTTCGGAACATATTTTTCAAGTGTAACCGAATCACCACCATTATTAGTTTTATCACCAAACAAATGAAAAATAACCCTTCCCATATCATCTTCTTTTTGATACATAAGAAATCCGATATTTTTTGTAACACCTTTAAGTAAAACTCTTAATTCTTTTTGGTTCATATTAATAACATGTCCAGATCCTTCAGGACATAATTTTTCATTAATATAGTAATTTTCAAGTTCACTAGTACAAATTCTAGCATTCATAACAAATGTTTCCTTTTTTACATTTGTATCATTTCCTACAGAAATAAAAATGTCTTTTTTTGTACAAAATAAAGGTGTTGATTTAAAAATGCTACTACTAAAATCTAAAAATTGTCTCATAGTATATCCATCATTAAATAATGCATAAAATACAACTTTAAATTTAGGATTTTCTAAAATTTCGTGTCTTGAAGATATTTCATCATGTTCGATAAAATTTTCTTCTGAGTTGTCATCATCATTAAAATTTTCTTTTTTGCTTTCCATTCTTTTTTTTAATTTTTTTTTTCTTAAACATTTTTTAAAAAAAAACAGTAGTTCTCCGTTTCAAAAAAATCTCCTAGAAAATAGGAAATTCAATTTATCTCGGACGGAGTAGTATATAAATATTTACTACTAGTCAAGTTCAGGAGAATCCTTTAGGATTCTGGGTTTTCAAAAACCTGTATGTGTAAATTTATGTTTAAAAATATAAGTTTTACTTAAAATTTAATATTGTTTTAAAAGTGAGGAAAAAGATCTGGACCAATTACTCCGACTATATGAACTGGACTAGTACTACTCCGTCCCAGATAATATGTCAATCCAATCTGTCAAAAAAAGTTATATGTATATTTATATGACTTTTAAAAAAATTGTTCTTTTTTGAGCCTACATTTGGGACGGACTAGTACTCCGTTTCAGATAAATGACGAACCGAATGGTTCGCGGGAACCTAAAGGTTCCTTCGGTAATTGGAAAAATAAATTTTTATATGAATAATTTGACTTAATAGGTATTAAATCTTTACTTATAAGATAATATATAAAATTAGTGAATTAAAATAATTTTATATGAATAAATGAGTGTTCTAAAAATGAATCACCGATTAGTCCCACGATATGAAACGGAGTACTTCTCCGTCCCAGATAAAAAAGAACATTTTTTTATAAACTCATATAAATATATATATAAATTTTTTAAGTTGGATAAATTAATCTGGGACGGAGTAGTAATATTTTTTTGATATTCGGATAAATTAATCTGAGTCGGAGTCGGAACAAATTTCTCCATTTAAATATGCATCTATCATTTTTTTACATTCTTCATGAACAAATTCTGGCATTTTAAAAGTATATCCCTCACAAATACCATAAGCACAACGTTCTTGAAAATGCCATAAACATAAATCACCAGAATGTGCACAATCAAATCCTTGATATGTTCCCAAAATACCTCCAGTAATACCAAAATGACCTTTGTATGGTAATTTTCCTTGTATATCTACATAACCTTTTAAATTTCCTGCATAGAATTGTATAATGTATTTTATATTTCTATGTTTAAAAATAGGATTTAAAGGAAAAACAAATTCTTGCATAATTTCCATAATTTCATTTTCTGTTCTAAATATTAAATCTGAACAAAGAAGTTTTTTATTAGAAAGTATATTTCCCATTTTAAATTTAATAGAATTTTTTTTTTAATTCAATTTTCATTCACTTATTTTTTCATATAAAAATATTTTGATTTAAGTTTTTAATATATTATGTTATAAGTTATATTTATTTTTTTGAATTTCTTATTGATCAGAGTGGTTGTCTCTTTCCCAAATTAAAAAGAAATTTTTTTTTCAGGTTTGTTTTTTTATTTGGAACAGAGTAGTATATACTACTGTATAAAAAATAATTTTTTGAAAAACTCAATTTTATAGAGTATCGGATCTTCCTATCACACAGATCCTCCTGAACTTTACCAGTAGTATATAATTTTTCTCAAACCTGACATAATTAGACGGTTTCGGATCTTCATGAACTGGAGAAGTACGATTCTGTCCCAGATAATATTTTGTTGAATTATCTGTCAGATTGAAAAATTAATATGTATTTTAATATGGTTCTTTAAAAAGTTGGATAGGTCTGTAACTTTTTATTTGGGAAGGAAAAGTAATTTTTTTGAATTAATTTTGAATTTATTAATTTTTTTTTAATTTACAAAATGGAAGATTATGATGACTATGATGATGATAATTATGATAATACAGAGGTAGAATATGATGATTATGGTATGATTATTGATGAGGAAGATAAAAAAGAAGAAGAAGATATTTATGAAGATGCTTATGAATCTGTTGAAAACGAAAAAAACATTTCTTGTTCAAAAAAAAATATCAATAAATTTTTAAAAGACAGAATTACAAACAGACAAATGTCATCATATGAATACGATAGACTAAACGGTATATTAACAAGTTTAATCAATACTTCAAAAAATGAACCTAATGCTTTTAAAGTTCATCCTTTAGTTTTCGAATTACATAAAAAATTAAACCCTGAAAAACCAATGCTTTCTTCATCTTCAGAAATTGCAGATTTTTGGTTAGAACATTGTAAAGAAATTCCTTTTCCTTTAAAAGTTAAAAGGATTGTTGGCAAATATTATGAAGAATGGCATCCTATGGAAATGATTCTTCCAACAGAACTTGATTCTAATTATCTTTTTGAAGAAGAATTAAATAAAAAATCTAAAGAAATTAAACAAAATTTTGATAATATTATAAATATGGATAAAAAATAAATTTCTACTACTCTGTTTCAGGAGGATGGATCCCTATTCAATTGCTAACTAATTTATTCATATAAAATGCGAGACACGGTGCACAGTGACACACTAATATAAAACATACTACTACGTTTCAGATCAATGACGAACCTAAAGGCACCATTTTCTTGGTTCCTTCGGTAATTCATTTTTATATCACTCCATATAAAAATAAGATAAAATTATATTTACATATATTATTTTATAAGTATAAATTTAATAATCTTACGTATTCATCTATATAAAAATTCCACTTCAAATACAGCAACAAAGTTGGACTAGATATTTTTTTCACTGTTTTAACTATATAAATTTTTAATTAAAAAGCCTATCCTTAAGTAATACTAGTTCAGTTCAGGAGAATCCTTTAGGATTCCTATAATTATGTCAGGTTTTCAAAGAAAAAGGAACAGTCCCACCATTTGGTTCCCTTGTGCACCAGTGCCCACATAAATAAGTATATGTAAATTTATGTTTAAATATTTTTAAGTGATATAAATACACACTTAAAAATATAGATTTTACTTAAAATTTAATATTGTTTTAAAAGTGAAGAAAAATATCTGGCCCAATTACTCCGACTATTTGAACTGGACTAGTATTTTTATATGTCTTTTAAACAATTATTACGTCAATATTTAAATATAAATAAAATTTTTCTCAAAACACAATTTTATATGAATCCTAAAGGATTCTCCTGAACTGGACTAGTACAATTTACAAAAAAATTTTTGCAAATTAGTGACTCCGTATATTAGTATGGAACGAGGCGGCCTACACAATGTGTCAAAAAACTTATATTTATCGGGGACAGAGTTGTATCATCTTTTTTACAAACAAGCCATAATACATGCAACAATTACCACAAACACGAAACCTATAATCAATGACCAAATCATACATTTAAGAGCATCTGGTTCTGCATCTTCTGCTGGTTCTGTCTCACCTAAAGCTAATTCTTTAGTGAAATATGGATTTGCTGTATAAAAACAAATCCAGATAAAACTAACAGATATTATAAATAAAACAATAATAATAAGAACTTGAATTTGCCAACTTAATTTTTCCTTATATGTTTTAAAATTTTCTTTATTTGTTGTTACTGTATTGGTAACAGAATTTTTTGTTACTTCTGATGTATCTGTTTTAAGGGTAACTGAATTATCAACTACCTTAAAATCTGATAAATTAGTCGACATTCTTCTAGACATTTTTTATTTAGAAAAATAAAAAAAATTAAAATTTAAATATTTTAATTCATTATTTTTTTTTTAAGAAAATTAAAAAAAATAAGCATATCATTATTTAATACTACTCCGTTTCATATTAGTGTGGGACAGGGACTAATCGGTGATTCGAAAAATAAAGAACCACTTGGTTTCCGTGTGCACCAGGGCGCACATAAATATTTATATGAATATGTAACTTAATGTATTAAATCCTTACTTATAAGTTAATATATAAAATTAGTTAATTAAAAGTAGGCGACCTAATTTTATATGAATAATTGAGTTAAGTAAAAATGAATTACGGAAAGAACCAATAGCCTTTAGGTTCCATTTTCCTGGTTCGTCATTGATCTGAAACGGAGTAGTAGTCTATTACAAATATTACATACTACTCCGTTTCAGATAGTTAAACAAAATATTATCTGACACATTGAAAAAGTTATATGCATTTTTATATAGCTTTACAAAAAATGTTCTTTTTTGAGCCTACATTTGGCACGGAGAAGTACTCCTTTTCAGATAAATTAATATATAAAAAAATTAAATCAAATTTTTTAATATTAATAAATGACTAATGAAAAAACGAATAACCGATTACTCACTGTCGCACACTAATCTGGTAATACTCCGTTTCAAATCAATGACAAACCATTTGGTTCGCGGGAACCTAAAGGTTCCTTCGGTGATTCATTTTTAGATCAGACAAATATACATATAAAATTAGGTCGCCTACTTTTAATTCACTAAATTTATATATTGTTATTTAAGTTATTATTAAATATTTATAAGAATTTACTCATATAAATATTTATGTGAGCCCTGGTGCACACGGGAACCAAATGGTTCTTTATTTTTTGAATTACCAATTTATCTGACATATTAAAAAGTTTATATGTATTTTTATATAGCTTTAAAAAAAATGTTCTTTTTTGAGCCTACATTTGGAAAGGAGAAGTATTATTAGTTATAAAAAAAAATTATTAAAAATGAATTATTTAAAAAAATTTTTTTTTATAAAATGAATAATAAAATTTCAAAATTTACAAGTAAATTTTGTAAAAATCATTCTAATAAATTACCAGAAATGTCTCATGATGAAAAAATTAAAAGACAAAAAATAGACAACGAATTGGAACTTATTGTATGTGAATGTTTTTTTTATTCAGGATATAGAATGCCTTATGATGAAGAATGTTGTGAACAATGTTGTAAAGAATGTAGAAAATGGCGTCAAATTCTTAAAAAAAGAAAAACTAAATTTGACCATTAGTTAAAAAAAAAATTAACTTGAAAAAAAATATATATTTCTATATATTTTTATTATTACGTTTCAAACTAATCAGTTTTTCAAAAAGTAAGGAACCAAGAAATGGTACGACTCCGTCCCAGATAATATGTCAATCCAACTTGAAAAGTTATATGTATATTTATATGACTTTTAAAAAAATTGTTCTTTTTTGAGCCTACATTTGGGACGGAGAAGTACCATATTGGTGGGACTGTTCCCTTATGCTTACATAAATATTATCTGGGAAGGAGTCGTAGTAGCAATTAATCTTATTTTGTATCAACTGGAAAAATTTTCTTAAGTCCCCATTTCATTCTTTTAAGATATACTTCTACATCATTTGCTTCTTTTGTACTATCTTCAAGTTTATTTTTTTGTGTCTCATTTAAAAGATTAGAAGGAATTCTCAAACAAGAATCTATAATTAAATTAACTGTATGTTTAATACCCCAAACACCTTCGTATTGTTCTTTATCTTTCTCTGAAATAAAATTAGGTAAAATCTTTTTATTGTCTTCATTTTTTTGTTTCTTTTTGTTAACATTATCTTGAATAATTTTTTTATTTTTTAATTCTTGTTTTTTAATACTAGATAGAGTACTATCTAAGACTAGATCTGTAAGAACTTCAGATAAAGTCTTTGATTCATCAGGATGTTTTCTCATAAATTTTTCTTTTTCTTTGTCATTTTTCCAAAGAACATCTGAAACTTTAAGAATAGGTTCTGAAGATATAGATAAAATTAATTTTTCGTTTAGTAAATATTCATTCATTGCTTCAGTAGGAATAAAATAAGAACTATTAATCTTTTTAGTGTTATTAACATAATTAACAATAGATGTTAAAGTTTGAGAACTTGTTCCTGGACTAATATTGTTTTTTGTTATTAATTGAATATTGTTTTGTGGGTTAATTAAATCAGAAATGTTTTTAGTATTGATTTCAGGACTTTTAAAATCACCACTAGAACCTTTAAGATCTTCTTTAAATTTTTTTTCAGCATTTTTACATGCATCTACATAAGTTTGTTTACCACCAACAATTTCAAAAAATTTTTCTCTATTTTTTGAATTAGAACAATCAAGTCTAACCAATTCTTGTAATTTTTCAATTGGTAAATCTAATTCAGTTAAACCACTATTAAATCCGCAACCAAGATTAACCTTACTATAATATTTACTAAGTTGATCAGAAAAATAATAGGGTTTCTTTAAAGTTGCACTGTTTGATTTAATGTTTTCTTTTCTAGATGATGGTTTTTGAATTTTTGCACTTTTAATTTCCTTAATCAACGATTGCAATTTGTCATTAAGCTCATTTTCTAATTTTTTAAGAGTATCTGCGTTTAACTCTGTTTCATAATCTCTAATTTTAACTTTAAGATTTTTTTCTTTATTCTTATAAAAAATTCTATTTAACTTTATAACTTTTTTTCTGTTAATATTCCATTCATTAATCTCGGAAATCCAAACATCCTGATCCATTTGTGATCTTTTTACTTTATGTGAAGATGGATATTCAGTTATATCTTCAGTCATTGATTCCTGAGTTTTAGACATTTTTATAATTATTATAAAAATCTTAAAGTAATTTCAATAAAAAAATAAAAATTTTGAAAAAAAATTAGACACAAAAAAAATTAGGATAAAGTAGATATAATTAATATGAAAAAATATATTTCATAAAAATATATAGAGAAATACTACTCCGTTTCAGATCAATTGTTGATTAAAAAAATAAATATTTGTATAAATAAGTATACTACTCCGTCCCAGATCGACATATTATCTGACACATTGAAAAAGTTATATGTATATTTATATGACTTTTAAAAAAATTGTTCTTTTTTGAGCCTACATTTGGGACGGAGAAGTACTTATAAAATAATATATTAAAAACTTAAATTAAAATAATTTTATATAAATACTTGAGTGATAGAAAAATTAATAACTTATTTATTTGAAACATATTTAATTAAAAACTTTATAAAAAAAATTATTAATTATTAATAATATATAAAATGGGAAATATTCAAAATAAAGTCTATATAAATGGAGTGTATTATAACTCTTTCAACACTTTTCATTGGGATAAATATTTTAATCCTTTTTTAGAAAGCAAAAATATTATGTTTAATAATTATACGAATTCGAATTATAACTTAAAAAATGGGAGTTCAAGGAAGAACATACAATATTAACAAAAAAAATTATGATGAATATGTAAAATTTAATGATGATATATATGTAAAATACATTGATGATAAAATTTTATATAAAAAATATGTAGAAGAAGTTAATAATAAATATAATGAAATAAATCTATAACATTTTTAATTTTGAAATATATTTTTAATAAATATATTTTTTTACTATTTAAATTTGAAATATTACTTCTCCGTCCCAAATGTAGGCTCAAAAAAGAACAATTTTTTAAAAAGGCATATAAATATACATATAACTTTTTTGACAGATTGGATAGTTCAACAAAATATTATCTGTGACGGAGTAGTACAGGGTTTGCTTTTTCGATCTTTCTTATTCAATATTAATTTTAACTCCTACAGTTTGTCTTTCAGCTTCATTTTTAGGAAATGTTTCAAATGTTAATTTTTTAACTACTGTAGCAAAAACAACAATTTTAAATTGATCATGACATTCATGATCTGTATCATCTAATACAGGATCTGAATCTTGTAAATTGAAATTCATAATTCCATTATTAAAAACAACTCCTGGTTGTGCGATCAAAACATCACCTGCATCATATCCAAAAGACCAAGAGTTATATCCATTTTGATAAGGGACACATGGATAGTGTTTTTCAGGATAAAATCTTTCTGTTCTATAAGAGGGCATTTCTGAAAAAATTTCTTCTGTACCTTTATATAAAGAAGTATCTCTAAAAGGACTATAACCTTCTGATATATATTCAGAATTTGTTGTATAATTAGAATAAGATTTATTTTTATAAGCTTGTTGATTTTGTGCTACCCAACATAATCTATTACATGGGAATTTAATATCTTTTAATTCTAAACTTTGTGTACTTCCTAAACTTGAAGGGTTTTTTTGTTCAACAATAACAATATCTTCAATAAAGTATATGTTTCTATTTGTAATTGCATCAGATTTATCAAAACATAAATTTGTATTATGTGTACATTCTTCATCAGAAAATAAAAGATATTTTCCAAACATTTTAGGTAAAGGTAACATATGATCATCAGAAAAAGAAGTACTACCATCAATACTTTTAATAGATTTAGTAGATAATTTTACAGGTTTCCCATCAGGATCTCTAATTTCAAGAAGATCTGAAATCTTTCTTCTTAAAAGAAGATGATGTTCGAGTTTATTAAATAAACCACAATAAAATAGTGGAAAGTAATTTGAAACTTCAATATTATAAAACCAATTAGGTGTATAACTTGTAGTAAATCTTTTAAGTTTTGGCAAAAAATTTTCTCCTGAAATACAATTACCTAAATTTCTATCAATATTTGAGCGTTTTGAAGGAGATAACATAGTTTGATTAAAATTATCATTATATCTATAATCTATAGATTGAATTTTACGGCCATCTAACATTAAAGAACCTTCTATAATAATATTAGAACCTACATTATGTGTCCATCTTGCAGTATAACCATTTTGACATTGAATATGAGGTAATTCTTGAGTAATATCAGAATAAAGTAAAGCGTGAGGAGTCATATTAACTTTAAAAACATGGTAGTCAGTGCCATTTCTACTTACTTGACTTGCGTCCATAACTTCTGGAAATTGATAATACCATGGAGATTTCTTAAATTGTCTTGAAAAAATACTTGCAAGTTTGTCTTCTTCATCATATTCTTCTTCTTCAGAATAATCCTTAGAAGGATAGTGTAATTTTTTCTGAAAAAGAGTGAGTTCATTTTTTAAAGAGTTAAAAATACTAAATTTTTCATTTGTGTTTGACATCTTTTTTTTATTAGAAAAAAATCTTATGTAATTTTAAAAATAAAAAAATTTCAAAAAAATAAATAATATTTCATCAGATAGTTTACTACTACGTTTCATGTTAGTGTGACTAATCAGGAGAGCCTTCAGGTTCTCTGTGTTTCAAAAAATAAGGAACAGTCCCACCATTTTATTCACCAAGGGATCACATAAATTTTTATATTAATGAATTGACGTGACAATTATTCATATAAAAATATAAGATTTAAATATTTTTATATGAATAATTGAGTGTTATAAAAATAAATCACAGAAGGAACCAAGAAAATGGAACCAATAGCCTTTAGGTTTCCGCGAACCGAATGCTTCCATTTTCTTGGTTCCATTTTCTTGGTTCCATTTTCTTGGTTCGTCATTGATCTGAAACGGAGTAGTATAGTTCATAATTTAGCTTGGTTTTAATTATATAGCTTAAAATAAATTATTTTTTTAAATCAACATATAAATATACAACTTCGTTTTAGATCAATGACGAACCAAGATTAATTTATCCAATCTGTCAAAAAAGTTATATGTATATTTATATGAATTTTAAAAAAATTAAGACTGACCCACACTAATATATCTGGGATTGAGTATTATCTTAATGCCCACGCGGACTGTAAGATGAATTGAACATTTTAATTCTTAAAAATTAGGCTCAACTTGAGACTTTCTCAAACTAATATATCTCGGATTGAGTATTATATTCTGTCAGGGACATTAAGATAAATTAAACATTTTAATTTTTTATTTTTAGATTTTTTTTTTAATTATTAAAATGATTACAAGTAATGATGATTTTTTAAATAATAAGAAAAAAATTAGTCAAAATTTGTGTGATTATGTATATTTTGTGTCAAAATGGGAAAAAAATATTTTAAAACAAAATAATAATTTATTTAAATTTGTTGAAAATGTAAGCAAAATTTTATATTTATTAGATGCTATTATTTTTATGTGTTCTAATAATGATGATTATTACGGACCTGACCCTTTTGATGAATATATTATGTCACATGGTGATGACAATGAAGAAAGTAAAAGTTTTTCTTATTTTACAGAAAAATTAAATAATTTGTTTAGTAAAAAATTTATAAAAGAAAGTCAAAACATACTTTTTGATCCTAAAAAATCTAAATATCCATTTAGAATAGAAGGTGGTTCCGGCTCTCTTTTTAATTATGATGATTTACAAATGACAGAAAGGAAACCTCTATACCAATTATTTATAGATAAGATTACAGAATCTAATCTTGATAATTGTATAAAAGAAAAAGATATTCTTTGTAATATATTAATGAAGTTATTAATAGATCCTTATTATTTATTAACTTTGAGTAATTTAAAAAAATCAATCAAAAAATCAATTAAAAATCGTGCATACATAATAAAATATTTAATAAATAATGATGAAAATTTTCTAAAAATTATAAATTTATATTTTAATTGGGAACAAATAGAAGGTATAAAATATGAAAAAAATATGTCTCTTACATTCAAAAATATTCAATTTTTAAAGTTCGAATGTAATAAATTATAGTGAATTTTGTTATAAATCTCACATAATATTTATTACTATTGCAGTCTGTCAGGTTTTCAAAAACCGATACCACTCCATCCCAGATTAGTTTATCTGACAAATTGAAAAAGTTATATGTAGTTCGATAACTTTTTATATAAGAAAGAGAAGTAATAGTCTAAAAGTTGGGTTTTCAAAAATGTTGTTAAACTTAAGTATAATTATAAAGTGTGGGATAGAAATAACTTAGAAATAACTTTATATTGCTTATTTTTTTCAACTGAATATAATTTTTTATTGAATACTAGTCAAGTTCAGATCAATCGGTTATTCAATAAAATAAATTTTTATATTAATAAATTGACGTTATAAGTATTAAATGTATTACGTTAATACATTAATATATAAAATTAGTTAATTAAAAGTAGGCGACCTAATTTTATATGTATATTTGTGTGAACTAAAAATGAATCACCGATTTATTTGAAACGTAGTAGTACTTATTTATTTTTACAAAATTGAAAATTTTTTTTAATATATTTATTAAAATCTATTAAAAATGTTATATAAAAATATACCAAAATATCTACATAATTCTGAATTTTATTTAAATTTGGATCCTTTGGATGAAGAATTTGAAATACCTGAAAAATACTTTAAAAAAGATGAAAATATAAATTCATTTGAAGATTGTGTTCAATTATTTAATATTTATGAATTTTTTGGTGTTAGTGAAATTCCGGAACATATTGAAAGATATCAAGATGAAAATATAAAAGAAGTTGTTAATTATCTTTTAAAAAATAAACAATATATTAATAATTTGTCTAAATTTGATAATCTACTATCTATTTATAAATATATACCTGGGTATTCTGTTTATGGCCTTGATTTAAATGGGGTTAATTTATTTTTATATTTAAGTAAATATTATATTAGAATAACTATATTAGATTTAGCTATTAAAATGAAAATAGAAACTATAGAACATATTTTTACTAGAGATATTTTAAAATCAATCAAAAATAATGAACCTTGTAAATATGGATTTTTTATTAACTGTAGAAAATATAAAATTGAATATAAAGATAAATTTATTAAAATAATTATCCAACAAAAATTATATATTAAAATAGAATATAAATTTGAATATAATGAAAAATATCTATTCTATTTAGATAATATTGATTTATTAAAAAAAATTAAAAAATTTGAAAAAAAATTAAAGAAACTTTTATAAACTACTAGTCCAGTTCAGATAGTCCCACAATATGTCAGGTTTTGATAATTATTATTATGTCAATATCTAATTATAAGTGTTTAAAAGACATATAAATTATTAGTTAAGGATCGGACTTAAAAATTTATATGGTTTAAAAAGTAAAGAAAAAGATCTGGCTCCAGACTATATGATATGGAGAACCTAAAGGTCCTTTTGGACTAGTAAAGTTTAAGACTCCGTTTTAGATTAATTTATTTAACTTAAAAAAATTATATGTAAGTCCCACACTAATTTATACTACTCCGTTTCAGATTAATTGGTAATTCAAAAAATAAGGAACAGTCCCACCATATGGTTCCCGTGTGCACCAAGGCGCACATAAAATTTATATTAATGAATAAGTACAATTATTAAATTACACTTGTAAAATAATATATAAAAATTTAAGAAAAAACTATTTTTATATGAATAATTGGGTGATGAAAAAACGAATCACTGAAGGAACCTTTAGGTTCCCGCGAACCGAATGGTTCGTCATTTATTTGAAACGGAGCAGTATGAATTTTAAAAAAATGTTCTTTTTTATTTAAGGCCGAGAAGTAGGTTATCTTTATCAGATAGTCTCAAAATATATTAATATTTGAGAAAAATTATAGATATATTTTTAAGACTTGAAATATTATCTTTTATCAGAAGCTAAAGGTTCTTTTTGATGATTAATATTTTTTAATTGCACAATTTAAAACTCTGTTTTTCATTAATATGTGAAGAAGTCGTACTCATTTCATTTATTAATATAAATATTTATGTACGACCTGGTGCACATGGGAACCATATGGTGGGACTGTTCCTTATTTTTTGAATTACCGATTGATTTAAAACGAAGTACTACTCCGTTTCAGATCAATCGGTAATTCATTTTTACTTCACACAATTATTCATATAAAATTAGGTCGCCTACTTTTAATTAACTAATTTTATATATTAACTTATAAGTAAAGATTTAATACATTAACTTATATATACATATAAATATTTATGTGCGCCCTGGTTCACACGGGAACCAAGTGGTTCTTTATTTTTTGAAACACCGATTAGTCCCACTATATGAAACGGAGTAGTAGTATTCTTTATTTTTAAATCTGAATTAATATGAAAATTGAATATAATTTTATCTGATATTTTTTTTCAAACTTGTTAGGTGTAGCTTTAGTAACCCTTTCTGTCATACTTTATGCTTTGACTGCTAACAAAACTTCTAAATTTGAAAAAAAAATATTTTTTTTTAATAAATTTATTAAAATGTTTAAAATACAAGATATACCTAAATACCTTCATAATTCTGATTTTTATTTAAATTTGGATCCTTTAGATGAAGAATTTGAAATACCTGAACAATACTATAAAGAAGATGAAAATATAAATTCATTTGAATATTGGATTAAATTATTTAATATATATGAATTTTTTGGTATTCATGAAATTCCTGTGCATGTTAAAAAATATCAACACCAAAATGTAAAACAAGTTGCTAATTATCTTTTATCAAATAAGGAACACGCGAATAATTCTTGTAAAATTGAAGATTTACTTTCTACATACAAATATATACCAGGAAATTCAGTTTATGGTCTTGATTTAAATGGATTTAACTTATTTGTGTATTTAAGTGAAAAATGTATTTTAATAACTAAATTAAATCTAGAAATAAAAATGAAAATAGAAACTATTAAATCTTATTTTTCAGATAAAAATTTTATTAATTTGGTTAAGGAAAATAAATATTGTTCATATAAATTTAAAAGTAATGGTAAAATTTATTTAATTGAATATAAAAATAAATTAATGAGAATAAAAATAATTGGAACTAAAGAAGAATATATTTTTGAATATAATTATTAGTAGTAAAGTTTCATATAAATTTGTGTTTCAAATATATTTTTATAATAAAAATATATTATTAGATTTTTATAAAAGAATATTTTTTCATTAGATTTTTATAACATAATATATTTTTCTAAATTTTTATGAC